>Ga0265295_1000327_pt1 | contig 97339 bp, 110 predicted proteins | sample Munlansysbiofilm_FD_192503 | JGI IMG/M metagenome (GOLD analysis project Ga0265295, IMG submission 192503) | Leachate microbial communities from a municipal landfill in Southern Ontario, Canada - Methane capture system biofilm | ecosystem: Engineered > Solid waste > Landfill > Unclassified ... | reverse complement strand
TATTTGATTGATGTTTTGTATTGTTTTTGTGGTAAAAAATTATAACATTTACATGATTTCAAAAGGCTTTTTAAAATTTAAATTAGCTTAAATTATTGGTTGTTTGCAGGAATCTGCAAGTGGCTCAATAGATTAAAAATTTAAATACCCTGTTAACCTGCAAGGTTACATGTAAAAGAAAAGATTCAACAAGGTATAATGAGTGATATTTTATCACATATTACGAAAAGGAGTTTCTATGACACAAAATGAAGCCTCTAATACAATGATTGAGATGGTTGGAAAGTTTGTTGATTTGGTCTCTAAACAGCTACCTGATGATGTCATGGCAAAACTTAAAGAGCTTCGAGCGGAAGAGACAACACCGCTAGCAAAAGCCATTTACGATGTCATGTTTGAAAATATGGAAAAAGCGCTCACACTCAATCGTCCTACCTGTCAAGATACTGGGGTGATTCAGTTTTTTGTGCGCTCAGGTGCGAAGTTTCCTCTTTTGGGGCAATTGCGTGCTATTTTAAGAGAAGCGACCATTGCGGCCACGAAAAGTGCTCCGCTTCGTTTAAATGCTGTGGAAGTGTTTGATGAAAAAAATACAGGAACAAACGTGGGAAGTCATGTTCCGTTTATTGAGTGGGAAATTGTTGATGATAGCGCTAACATTGAAATTGAGGTCTATCAAGCAGGTGGTGGCTGTTCTTTGCCTGGTCGAAGCATTGTTTTGCCACCCCTTGCAGGTTATGAGGGTGCGATGAAATTTGTCTTTGATACGATTGTGGATTGGGGAATTAATGCCTGTCCACCTTTGGTGGTGGGTGTGGGAATTGGTACGTGTTCAAATTCTGCTGCCCTACTCTCTAAAAAAGCGATGCTCCGCCCCGTTGGAACATCCCATCCGCATCCAAAAGCGGCTGAAATGGAGAAAAAAATTGAAGAGGGACTCAATGCCATTGGGTTAGGACCTCAGGGAATTTCTGGTAAAAAAAGTGTTATGGCGGTTCATGTTGAGGGTATGGCACACCACCCTTCTGTTTTAGGTGTGGGTGTTACAGTTGGCTGTTGGGCAAATCGCCATGGTGTGATTCGTTTCGATGAAAATCTCAAGTATGAAATTATCTCTCACAAAGGAGTACGCTTATGAAAAAAGTATTAACAACCCCCATTTCTGATGAAGCGATAAAATCACTTAAAGTGGGAGATATTGTCTATCTGAGTGGTACTTTAGTGACGTGTCGAGATGAGGGACATCGCAGGGTGATTGTTGAGGGGATTATGCCAGAGCTTCCTTTGGAAAATATTGCTATTTTTCACGCAGGTCCCATTGTCAAAGATGTTGAAGGTGGTTGGGAGATGGTCTCCATAGGACCAACAACGAGCATGAGAATGGAGCGTTACGAGAAAGAGTTTTTAGCCAAAACGGGTGTAAAACTGGTGATTGGGAAAGGAGGAATGGGGGCTAAAACGGCAGAGGGTTGTAAGGAGAGTACGGCCATTCATGCCGTTTTTCCTGGAGGCTGTGGTGTGGTAGCTGCTGAGCAAGTCGAAAAAATAGAGGGCAAAGAGTGGCCAGAGTTTGGAATGCCAGAAGCCTTTTGGATTTTGAGGGTTAAGGAGTTTGGCCCTTTAATTATCTCTATCGATACGGAGGGAAATAACCTTTTTGAAGCCAATAAAGTGACATTCCATCAGCGTAAAGAAGATGCATTGAATAAGACGGCAAAAGAGATTGTTTCTATGATAGCAAAGAGTTGAAAAAGAGGTGATTTTCACCTCTTTTTACTAGTTTTTATAGTTTGCTAGTGTGCTGTTCATACTGTAAATAATGTGCTCTTGCATGGTTTTACACGCCGCTTCATACTCTTTTTTCTCCAATTGCTCCACAATGTTGGAATGATCGGCAAAAGAGATGGCGGCATACTCTTGTGCGGTTACCAAACGGTTCATGGAAAGACCATTCCATAAAAGAGAGAGAAAGTATTTGAGTTTTTCACTCTCAGCAGCTTCCCAAATAATCATATGAAAGGCTTGATTGGCGAGATTATACGCTTGAGTATCCCCATTTTCTTTGGCACGTCTTCCTTGTTCATTGACTTTTTTAATGGCTTTGAGTGTTTCATCGTTCATGCGCTCACACGCACGTCTAAGCGCTTCTGTTTCAAGTAAAATACGCATCTCATAATGGTCTTTAATGGCTTCAACCGATATACCTTTCACAATGGCACACCGATTTTGACGTAGCTCTAAAAGTCCCTCTGCCGCTAAAATTTGAAATGCCTCACGTACGGGAGTACGAGACATACCCACTTGCTCTCCAACACTATCAAGGGTAATAGATTGTCCTGGTGCAATGCCACCTGAGAGAATCGAAGAGCGCAACATAGAAGCGACTTGTTCACGGGCTGGTAACATTTGTACTTTTTGAAGATTTATCATACGATACTCTTTCTTTTAATGTTTTATCTAGTATAGCACGACAAAGCCTATCTTTTCAAGAAGAGCGCTTTAGTACTCTTTTACATGTAAAGATTTTATAGTCACTTGGGTGTATAATAAATTCAAAGGAGTGTTCAATGAAATATAGATACATTGGCATTTTAGTATTGGGAATTTTTTTAGGGTGTGAAAATCATACGCAACAAAAAGATGAAACGCTCTCTTCAAGCATTGAAGTGGTCTATAAAAATGCCATTAAAGAAGCGATTTTAAAAGGTAAGCATCCCCCTAAATCGTATCAGGAAGTTTCATGGCATAAGATGCAAAGTAGTGACTTAGTTTCTAAACGCCTTGGTAAAAAAGTTCTTTTTATTCGACATCGTTTTCAAGAAAAAAATAATTTCAAAGGTGCCATAGAGCGAGAATATATCTATTTTATTGGCGATACTAAGCCCTCTTTGATGATTGATTTTGATGTGAAAAAAGCATTTGAAGAGTTTGTTACCAATCAAAGTATTCAAGAGATATTTTCCTCATCCATTTGGAATCTTGAATCTTTACATGTAAATTATCAACAAAGCTCTCAAGACACTGCTTCAAAGCAGATTGTAAAAGATTTTATCTATTCCATTAGGCGCTACACGAGGGAAGATCAATCCTATTTGGAAGAGTCAATTTCTAAAAGCCATACACCTTTATCGATTGCCAATAATGTCGCTTTGTTTATGAGTATGCGTCTTTTCCCTGAACTCTTAGAAGAGTTGTTGTTTGATGAAGTGACTTACAATGGAACGTATAAATAAGGAGAAATCATGAAAAGATTATGTTATTTTATAAGTGTGTTCTTCTTGGGTACCTCTTTTGTGTACGCCAATGATTTAATGCAAGGACTTGGTGCATACGAGCGTCAAGATTTTGTAAAAGCGGCAGAATATTTTGAGGCTTCATGCGCCAATGGCAATGCTGAAGCGTGCTACAACCTTGCCAATATGTACGATGCAGGTGTGGGTGTTTATAAAAATGATACGAAGGCGGTTGAACTCTTCACTAAAGCGTGCGAAGGCGGTTTTAGCGATGCGTGTTACAACTTAGGAATGATGTACGATAGCGGTGAAGGTGTGCAAAAAGATGCCATTAAAGCCTTTACCCTGTTTTATAAAACGTGTGAAAGTGGGCATACTAGAGGGTGTTACAGTGTGGCCTTGATGTATTACAAAGGACAAGGTGTCCAAAAAAATTACGCTAAAGCTTTTGAGTTATTTGAAAAAACCTGCAACGAGGGGTATGAAAAAAGTTGCTACAATTTAGGCGTCATGTACCGCAACGGACAAGGGGTTCAAAAAGATTTAAACAAGGCGCTCACGCTGTATCAAAAAGCATGTGAACAAGGACTTTCCATTGCGTGTGATAAATATGGAAAACTAAAGAGTGAGATGCAGTAAGAAAAATGTATGGCAGAGGAGTGTTAGAAATTCCGTGTCAATCATTATAGGGTGTTGCATCATCAATGGGTTTTGTACTATCAATCATTAAGTTACTCACAACTTTTTTATATTCACCGTATAAAAAAGCATTTTCAAATTCGGCAATCATCTTTTTAATGATTTCTTTTTCCAAACTTTCTATTGACAAGAGATAAAATGTATAATAAAATATACATTAAAATATTTAATGTTCATAATACTAAGCATTAAGGACCAATATGACAAAAGAACGAGTTTATTCAAAATATGCTCAAGATGCTGCTTTTTTAATGGGACAGCAGATCAAACTTGCTAGAAAAAATCGAAAATGGTCGTCGGCAAATTTGGCAGAGCGTGCTGGAATTACAAGATTAACCCTTTAAAAAATTGAGGCAGGGGACATGAAAACGTCAATTGGTCTGGTATTTGAGGTTGCTGTTATCGTTGGTGTGACACTATTTGATGAAGATAAACAACATGTGTCTACTAACATCGAATTAATTCAAAGTAAAATTCAACTTTTACCAAAACGAATTAGAAACCAAAATAAGGTTGTTGATGATGATTTCTAGTCAACAGAGTAAAGAAGCTTATGTATGGATTTGGCTTCCAGAGAAGACGGAACCTATTGTTGTTTTAAGTCTTTTGTTTTGAGAGATATTCTATAGGATTTTTTATTAATGTTACGTCTATAGTAATAAATTTCATTTACTCGATATAAATGTAAATTATCACAGTTTTTGGTCTTTTTTTGTGGTAAGTTGTCATAGTCTCTCTGCTGAACACTCTTAAAGTGAAGAGAATGCCTATTTTGTGGTGGTTTTGAAGAAGAATGGCAGAGAGGAAGGGATTCGAACCCTCGGTGAGTTGCCCCACACACGCGTTCCAGGCGTGCTCCTTCAACCGCTCGGACACCTCTCTAAACCAGAAGAGTGGAAGTATAACTATTTTGTGCTTATTTGAGGATTAATGGTCTTTACATGTAAAACCATTAATCCATTTGCATTAGGATTTGCGAATCGCTTTAAAACCTTCAATAAGTTTTTCAAAACCCACTTTACTGGAATTTTCGACCATTTTAAAGATTTGAATGCCCTCTTGTTCATTGCCACCTGTTGCGAAAATATCAATCGCTTTTTTTAGTCCATCATGTACCTTAACATGGTGGTCATTGACCTCATTAACCGTTGTTGGGTTTAAACGTTGGTTAATGGTGACAAACCATTTTCCAAAACGGCAGGCGGTGTGCGCTAAAATGTCGCTGTGCTTACGTTCTAGTGCGGCATTGTAGCCTTTGAGTTTGAGTAAGATATGGTCAATTTTTCCATTGCTAATAGAGATTTCATTGGTAACATTGTCACATTTATTGGTAATGCTTGTGGCATTTGCGAGCATGGTGTGAATTTCGGTTGAAAAAGCGTTGAGTGTTTCCATAGAGCTTTGTGACTCTTTTTGGAAGGTTTCGCTGGTATCGGCCATGGAATTGGCATTTTGTTTGAGAATGCTAATGTTGGATTCGACTTCAAGGGTTGCTTTTTGGGTGCGTTCTGCGAGTTTCCGAACCTCATCAGCAACCACGGCAAAGCCCCTTCCATGTTCACCCGCACGTGCGGCTTCAATAGCGGCATTAAGGGCTAAAAGATTGGTTTGGTCAGAAATGTCTTTAATAAGATTGATAATGTCCGAAATAGCTGAAACGCTGGAGGAGAGATTTTCAACATCACGGGTAAAATCTTGCGTGAGGACTTGAATTTTTTCCAAAGAGCAGACAATGTCACTGGTCTGTTTCTCGACATTTTGACCGCCTTTTGTGGACGCATCGTTGAGGGTATTAATTTCACCGAGCATCGTCAAACTCTCTTCAATGGTGTTTTGAAGAAAGTTCATACCATCTTCATAACTAGCCAATAATAGAGAAAGCAGTGCCTCTTTGGTTGTGTCGGTTTTGACCTCTTCACGGAATGAGGTTTGGGTTTGTGTGTAATGTAGGGATTCTAGCTCTTTTTCTTTATCGTTAAGGGCAATTTTAAGTGCCTCATTTTCACGCTCTAATTCAGCGATACGTTTTCCACCAAACATGGGATTCTCCTTACTAAAATAATAGACTTCTTTCATAACCCATTGAAAAAAGAGTATCGCTTATAGCACATCACTTTTTAAAACTAAAAACATCGCCATAGCTACGGCTATGACTCAATTTTGAGTTTTAAAAATTAACGCACTCTAAACAAACTCTTTATCTTTTCAAGGGTTATGAAGGAAGTCTAATGCGTGATTATAGCAAAGAAGTTTAATAATATCCCACGCAAATACCATTGCTGAGTTGAATTTTTTTCTCAAACGGCGAAGGACCAAAATATTTGCATTTTTCGATATAAATGTGGTAGTTATAGCTTAGATTTAAGTCGTCATAAAATTTTTTGAGATTGACAAATTTGACATCGCAGACATCTATAATGTCTAGGGCTTTATAGATGCACGAGTTGTTTTTCTCGATAAGATGAGAGGGTGCAAGTCCAGTGTATTTGCAAAAGGCTTGGGATTGTACCATGCCTGTAAGGTCGGTGCACTCTTTGAGAATGGCTTTGTAGCGAGGCAAAATACTCTCTTTGCGTAAAAACACTACCCTCGCATCATCAAATTTTGCCGCTTCGACATTTTTCCAGTAACGGTAGGCATTGGATGAAATCCCAGCTTTCAAGCTAAACTCCTTGTTTAAAACATAGTTGTTGAGCCAATGATTGTGCGTAAGAATTTGCATCTGCATTTACATTATCTTCATGCCTAATTGTGCGAGGACGATGACTAAAACCAGTCCTAGAGGATAAACTGCCGCATAAGCGATGGAAGGGTAATCGGTTTTAGTCATATTGTTTGCCATTGTAAGAGAAGGTGTGGAGGTCATAGCCCCTGAGAGAACACCCAAAATATCGATGAAATTCATCTTTAAAATGACTTTACATGTAAAAGCAACAAGCCCCAGTGAAACGACAAGCGCACCCAAAGCAATGGCAATAGGTAAAAAGCCGTTATTGTGCAAAGACTCGAGTAGGTATTTTCCCGCATTGGTTCCTAGGGTTGCGATAAAGATGAGCTGTCCGAGTGTCTTTAGAAGCGTGGTCGAGTGCGGTGAAAGGTTCCATACAATCGGTCCTACACGCCCCAAACGTCCTAACACCAACGCTGTAATTAAAATGCCCCCAACGAAGCTGAGTTTAATGGCGCCGACTCCTGGAATAAAGAAGGGAATACTTCCAAGCAAAATACCCAAAACAACTCCCAAAGAGATAGGTAAAAAGTCTGCGGCGGGGTATTTTAAAAGATCATTACCAATGAATTTGGTTACTTTTTCAACATACATTTCAGGAGCTACCACATAGAGTTTATCGCCCAAACGCAAGGTAAGATTGGGGTAAGAGGGAATGTCAATGCCTGCACGTCTTACTTTCGTGATGACGGTACGTAAAGACTTTAGCTCTTTGATCATGCCGATTTTTTTACCCACAATCTCTTTGTTGGTGGTAAGAAGCCTAAGCACCGCCATATCGTCTTTAAAGACATGCTCTTCTCCTATCTCTTGTCCTAATACAATGCTTAAGTTGGCCAGTTGTTCATCGGTTCCTGCCACACGGATCACATCGCCAAAATGCAAGATCGCATCATCGTCATTACGCTCTATGGTGCCATCTAAACTCATACGCTCAATAACTGTCGAAGTCATCGCTTCGATTTTGGATTTTTTAATCTCACTGGTTTTAAAATTTTCATTGGTAATGCGAAAATTTCGGGTGTGAATGTCAGGAAAACGGGTTTTTTGTGCCGCCTCATATGCTTCCACCTCTTTTTGTAAATCCACACGAAAGAGCACAGGTAAAAGACGCATAAACAAAACGGTCACCACGATACCAAAAGGATAGACCAAACCAAACATCACCGAAGTGGTTGCGGTATTTTTAATCTCAAGGGCGGCAGCGAGGGCTGGAACAGAAGTCAATGCTCCTGCAAAAATACCATCGGTAATGGTGCGAGGCATCTTAAAGATATATCCGCACGTAAAAATGATAGCAAAGAGAAGTAAGAGAAGCGTAACAGCAATGAGGTTAAGTTTGAGCCCCTCATTTTTAATGGTATCGAAAAAACCAGGGCCTGACTGAAGTCCCACGGCGTAGATAAAAATCGCCAAACCAAAATACTGAAACGCATCAGAGATAACCATGCCATAATGCCCCGCAATGAGTGCGACAATCAGCATAGCCGTTACGTCTAAAGAGAAGCCTTTAATCTTAATATTGCCTAAGATGTACCCCACTGAGATAATGGCAAAAAGGTAGAAAATTTCGTTATTTATCATTTACATGTAAGCCTTAAAAAAGTTGTGTGATTATATCGTATTTGTTTTTAAGCTTACATGTAAGATTTATTTTAAAGGAGAATGAGTCACCATCAGCATCTTCTTCCTGACATGAGCTTTGAAATCATTATTTTAGCCACGCTTGATATGGGTTGGGTTATTATTAACATTTTAGGCGATGCATTGCGTGATATGCTAGATGTAAGAGGAGCTGTTAAATGATACTCGAGGTGAAAAACCTGTGCGTGAGTGTGCGTACGAAACAAGGCTTGCACCCTTTGGTGCGTGATGTTACTTTTACCTTGGAGAAAAACCACTGTTTAGGCATTTTGGGTGAGTCTGGCAGTGGAAAAAGTCTTACATGTAAAGCGGTGATGGGTTTACTGGATGAGCATTTTCACGTTGAGGGTGAAGTGTGGTTTAATGGCAAAGATATTTTAAAAATGTCGCCTAAAGAGCGAACACGGATTCGGGGTAAAGAGATATGTATGATTATTCAAAACCCCATGACGGCGTTTAATCCTCTCTTTAGCATGGAAAATCAGCTCGTAGAAACCCTGCAAAGTCATTTACATGTAAAAGAAAAAAAAGTGCTTTTGAGCCTGATATTAGAGTCGTTTGAGAAGATGAATCTGAGTGATGGTGAGGCGATTTTGAAGAAGTATCCGCATCAGCTTAGCGGGGGTATGTTGCAACGCATTATGATAGCGCTTTGCATTGCGCTGAATCCCTCGGTCATTATTGCCGATGAGCCAACCACGGCGATTGATGTGGTCAATCAAGTCGAGGTGATTCGTGAGCTAAAAAAAGTGCGTGAACTCTACCATACCAGTATGCTTTTTATCTCGCATGATTTGAGTATCTTAAGTCAGATATCCGATACGATGATGGTGATGCATCAAGGAAAAATTGTTGAAAGCGGGCGTGCGCAGGAGATTATCTTTTCTCCCAAAGAAGCACCGACTAAAGAGCTTATCTCCACACGTCTCAAGCTGATTGAGGCGTTTAGAGCGTGTGTGAAGGAGTGTGCATGTTAGAAGCAAAAGGGATTATAAAAGGGTACCATGAATCGCACGGGCTTTTTAAAAAAAAGCACAAAGCGGTTTTAAAAGGGGTCTCTTTACATGTAAAAAGAGGCGAATGCGTTGGGTTGATTGGTGAGTCGGGCAGTGGCAAAAGTACGCTAGGAAAAATCATTTTAGGGATTGAAAAAGCCGATGAGGGCACTATCTCTTTTGAGGGAAAAAGCGAAAAAAGAGCGTATGAGAAAGAGATGAGCGTGGTCTTTCAAGACTACACCAGCTCGGTAAATCCTCGCTTTCGCATCAAAGAGGTCATCGCTGAAGCACTGGGAAACCACATAGTATGTGCCAAAGAGAAACGTGGGTACATCACCTCACTCCTCGAAGAAGTGGGGCTGGATGCGTCGTTTTTAGAGCGTTATGCGCATGAGCTCAGTGGCGGTCAGCTACAAAGGGTTTGCATTGCACGAGCGATTGCGACAAAGCCTAAGTTTATTGTGCTCGATGAAGCGGTAAGTTCACTGGATGTTTCGGTGCAGTTGCAGATTTTGGAGCTTTTAAAAGCGCTCAAAGAGAAGCATAACCTCTCCTATCTGTTCATTACGCACGATGTGATGTGTGTGACTTATTTGTGCGATAGGGTGATTTTTTTTAAAGAGGGTGAATGTGTTGAAAGTGTCGATAAAATAGAAGATTTGAAGCATATTTCACATCCGTATTCCAAAAGTCTTTTAGGGGCTGTTGAAGCGCTTGAAATTCCCAATTTTTGTTAAGGTTTTTTTGTGGGAACATTTGGTGTAGTTTTTTTAGAGCAACAAAGCATTTGGAGTGACAATATAGTATGCTTTACATGTAAAACGTAAAAACGTCACATCTTTTAATTTTTATTCAGCAAAAAGAGTATAAGATACGCTCCTTATCTACTCAACTAAAGTGCTAAGGTTTAGCAAACGTCATTACTTCAGTGTAAAATTCACATTTTTAAGGTTTTTGTATGGTTAGAAAATTGGCGTATTGGCCCATTGTGGCTGGTGTCATTTTTGGTGTTGCCGCACCTGTGTTGGCAAAATTTGGTAATCCTGGCAACATGGGTATGTGTGCAGCGTGCTTTTTGAGAGATATTTCAGGAGCGCTTGGTTTTCATGGTGCGGCGATTGTGCAGTACATTCGTCCTGAAATTATTGGGCTTATTTTAGGAGCGTTTGTTTCTTCTTTTTTATTTAAAGAGTTTAAGCCTCGTGCGGGTTCTGCGCCTTTGGCTCGTTTTTTCTTGGGCGTTTTTGCGATGATAGGCGCTTTGGTTTTTCTAGGATGTCCGTGGCGTATGTTTTTACGTCTCTCTGCGGGTGATTGGACAGCACTTGCGGGACTTGGTGGATTAATCGTAGGAATTTTAATGGGCATCTACTTTTTCAAAAAAGGCTTCTCTCTTGGACGTAACCGCCCTGCGCATCCTTTGGTAGGCTACATCATGCCCCTTTTTGGTGTGGTGCTTTTAGCCTTATTGTTATGGGGAATGTATGGCGAAGCAACGCCTGTGAAATTTTCAACCAAAGGCCCTGGATCCATGTATGCGCCTTTGTTTATCTCTTTGGGTGTGGGTCTTTTGTTAGGTTTTGTCTTTCAAAAAAGCCGTTTTTGTACCATTGCGGCTGTGCGAGACACCGTACTTCTTAAAGAGACGCACATTTTACAAGGCTTAGTAGCGTTTGTGCTTTTAGCATTTATTACCAACATGCTTTTGGGTCAATTTCATGCGGGATTTGAGAAACAGCCCATTGCGCATAACGATGCCTTATGGAACTTTTTAGGCATGGTACTCTCAGGCTTAGCGCTCACTTTGGTGGGTGGGTGTCCTGGTCGTCAGCTCGTGTTAAGTGGTGAGGGTGATAGCGATGCGGGTGTGTTTATTATGGGGCTTTTAGTGGGTGCGGGTGTTGCGCACAATTTTGCACTAGCCAGTTCCCCTGCGGGTATTGGTGCAAACGCTCCGTTTATGGTTTTTGCGGGATTGATTTTTTGTATTATTTTAGGTGTTTTTGCCAAAGAGAGGAGATAAGTTATGGAAACCATTGATGTACGAGGGCTTTCATGCCCCTCCCCTGTGTTAGAAGTCAAACAAGCGATGGATAGAGGGGTGAAAAGCCTCAAAGTCTTAGCCGATTGTGGAACAGCGACTGAGAATGTGACCCGTTTTGCACGCAATGCGAATTACAGTGTGGATGTGAAAACATTCGATGATGGCACGACTGAATTTACGCTTCAAGCGCAATGATTTACCTCGATAACGCTGCGACTACCTTTCCAAAGCCTCCTGACGTCACGGAGGCGATGGTCTCTTTTATGACCCATGTAGGAGCCAATCCAGGACGCAGTGCGCATACGCTCTCCATCGAATCTGCCACCGTGATGTTTCGGTGTCGCAAGGCGCTCTCAAAGCTCATTGGGCAGAAGGATTTTTTGCGCACCTTTTTTACCATGAATGCCACCATGGCAATCAACACCTGTTTGTACGGGCTTTTAAAAGAGGGGGATGTGGTTTTAACCACCTCGCTTGAACATAACGCTTTGATGCGCCCTCTTCGTATGTTAGAAAAAAACAGAGGCATTACGCTTCGCTTTATTCCCTCAGATTTTACATGTAAACTTGATAAAAAAGTAGCCAAAGAGCTTTCGCATGGGGTGAAACTCATTGCCTGTGTGCACGGGAATAATGTCACGGGTGCGCTCATGCCTTTGGATTTTTTTGCTACGTTAGCACGTGAAGCAGGAGCGTATCTGCTCGTTGACGCTTCGCAAAGTGCGGGACTCATTGATATAGATATGCAAAGAGATGGCATTGATATGCTCTGTGCCTCAGCGCACAAAGGACTTTATGCCCCTATGGGGCTTGGCTTCTTTTCGCTTTCTTCACGCATGGATGTACTAGAGAGTTTTATGCAAGGAGGAACAGGAAGCAGGAGCGAAGAGGAGATACAGCCTGAACTCTTACCCGATAAATACGAAAGCGGAACGCCCAATATGCCAGCCATTGCAGGACTTTTAGCTGCACTAAAATGGAGAGAAAGTATAGGGTACGAGACGATGTATGCCCATGAAATACGCCATAGAACACAGCTTAAAGAGGCACTCAAAGCTTTAGATTCGGTGGTCGTGTGCGATGTGCATGAAGCGTATGCGACCACAGGTGTGTTGTCATGGTATCCTAAAGCGCAGAGCCTTTCACGTGTCGCACAAACGCTCAATAATCAGTATGGCATTTTAACCAGAGTGGGTCTGCACTGCTCGCCTGCAACGCATAAAAGCATTGGTACACTGTCCTATGGTGGAACCATTCGCTTCTCACCCTCCTTTTTCACTACCGATGAAGAGATAGAAAGCGTCATTTTAGCGATGAGGGAGATAGCGCAGTGAGAGGGTATTTTTTACTTTTTACCACTTCAAGTGCCTTATATGCCCATGAACTTTTAGGTGAAATAGAAGCGTATAAAGTCTCGTTAGTCCCCACACCTAGAGAGTTTTCCAGTGATTGTGGTATGGCGGTTTACATCGAGGGTGAAGCGATAGAAATGGCGATGCACTGCTTGGATGAACACCGCATAGAGTATGAATTTAAGAGCGTTTCGTAAGGCTTGCTACTTTACATGTAACGCACGCATGATGTGTATCATGGCATAAACCACTTTTTTACATGTAAAATACCCCCATTGACATTTGAGGAGCGTACTATGGAAGCGAAAGTTATTTCTGTGCAAACAGGGCGTGTGCAACACTATGGGGATAGTACCCAAACAACTTTTTTTGAAAAAGCGTGGCAGAGCGGTTTTTGGAAAGAGGTATGTGTGGGGAGTGTGCGTGTGAGTATTTTGGGATTGGAGGGGGATGAAGTGGCTGATAGGCTTCATCATGGAGGCATTCATAAGGCTCTCTTTGCGAACAGTTATGAAAACTATCCGCAGTGGGCAGAGTTTCTAGCCCTCTCCTCGTTGCCGTATGGCGCTTTAGGAGAAAATCTAACCCTAAGCGGTTTGCATGAAAGTAGCGTGATGTTGGGCGATATTCACACCATTGGTTCTGCTATTTTACAGGTTTCACAACCTCGAAAACCTTGCTGGAAAATCTCACGCCGATGGAATCATCCTACCTTCACCCACGAAATTTTCACAAGTGGTTTGAGCGGTTGGTACTACACGGTTTTGCGTGAAGGTGAGATAGCGCAAAATGATACAGTTCGTGTCAAGCGAGGTGAAGGCAAAGCCATTTCGATTTTGGAGGCAAATGAGGCATTTAAAGAGCCTAGCCTGAACGCTAAGATCCTTGAAGCCATTTTAAATATTCCCTCTCTTGCTCCGTCTTATTATGAGAGCATTGAAAAACGTCTGCGAAACGAAAGTGATTTGGCGTATATGAAAGTCGAGTAAAGTGTTTACATGTAACACTCTTATCCCAGCACAAACGAGGTGTATCCGACCACACGACTCGCATCACCACTATGATTAAAACTGGTGCGGTAGTCTAAAAAGTGGGGGTTTAGGTGATGCTTTTCTGCCACGTGTACGAGCGCTTTAATCCCCGTAATGCCACAGGCTTCACATTCGTTTGAGAGGGCAGAAAGATCGAGATTTTGGATGGCTTGAATGCAGTGATTGTCCAGCTCATTTGCTTCTTCTTCACTATGAAAATGGCTCAAATCAGTACTCACCACCAGCAGTCTCCCCTCTTCTTTTAGTACCTCCTCCATCAGATTGGAAAGTTCCCCATGGGTGATGTCGCCATAGACGATTTCAACGACTTTGACAGGTTTGAAATAGTGGCGAATAAAAGGCATTTGCACCTCAGTGGAGTGTTCTTCATGCGCACTAGGATGAAAGCTAAGAAATGAAAAGCGTTTTTGCAGTGCATGGGAATACTCTAAATCAATCGCAATCTCCCCGCAAGGGGTATGATAGCTCTCATAAAGGGCAATGGAAGCCCCTTCAAGATAGATGCGATGACTGGGGCCTATAACGACCACACAGTGGATATCAGAGCGTTTGGAAGCGGTGTAGTGGTAAGCGAGGTTGGCTGTGTAACCGCTGTAAATGTACCCTGCATGGGGAACAATGAGCGCTTTGGGTACAATCGTACACGCTGGCTCTTTGATTTGGCTTTCAAAGTGAGTGATAAAGGCTTTAATATCGTGACAACTTTCTGGATAAAACATGCCAGCGACAGCAGATTTTCGTGTTTTCATCCACGTGTTCTCCTTTTACATGTAAAGCTTACGCTATTTTTTCAACCCTGTATCGTGAAATTTTTGGGTGCAAATCTAAACAATCTGAGTCCATGCCCGCTTTGTAGCATAGATGAGAAAAAAAGTGCTCAAACGTTGGCAACTGTTCCCAGACTTGAGGTAAAAAAGTGGCTTTGTGGGCTCCATACTCTAAAATAATACCATCACTTCCTATAATGACTTTCGACTTTAAATCCTCAATTGTGCTGTATTCAATCACTTCAGGCTCACTTAGAAGGGAGACTTCTATCTTTACATGTAAAAACTCTTCCGCACTTAAAGGATGAAAGCGTGGGTCATCAAAGGCAGCCGCTTTGGCATTATGGATAAGGTCATTGAGCAAAGAGCGATGGGCAACCAACGAGCCAATGCATCCACGAAGTTCTCCATACAATGTGAGGGTAACAAAGGTAGCTTTTTGCTTAGAAAGTTCAGGATAGTGTTCTAGCAATAGCGCTCTATCAAGGGTTGATGTATGGTTTAAGCCATCACTAATGGCTTGTTTTGCGATGCTTAGGATTACATTTTTCATCTTGCCTCCTTCGTCTAAGGTATTATAGAGCAAATTTTTACATGTAATGTTAAAAATGGTACACTTTGCCTTTCTTTTAAAGGAGTTTTTGGATGAAACACACACTCTCTCTGATTCTTTTTGCTACTCTTTTTTCAGGGTGTAGCATGAGTTTTAATTACACATTTTGGAGTCAAAAAGCTCCCGAGACAACAACTGCGCCTGTGGTAAAAGAGATGAAAATAGCACCCGCAACGCCTCTTTTGATGTACGAGCTTGATATCACAGACCGCCCTTATACGAGTTTAGGCGAAATAGAAGTGAGCCTTACGAAACTCAATCCATGGGGCAAAGAACCCACCAAAGAAGAAGCCGAAGCAAAACTCAAAGAAGAAGGCTTGAAAAAAGGAGCCGATGCGCTTATTTTTGTGCGGTATGAAAAAGTGGGTGTCTCTTATAATCGTTGGAGTGGCATCGAAGCTAAAGCGCAAGCTGTGAAGTTTTCACGTTACTAAATCATGAATAACAAAAATATTTTTTATGTCTTGCTCTTTTTGGGCATGATTGCATGGGGTGGTTCATGGGTCAATGTGAAAGTTTTAGGAAATTATATCAGTGCGTATGAGATGATTTTGATGCGTTTTGGCATTACCGCACTTACGATGGTTCCCATCATTATCTGGTTAAAACACTCCTTTAAAATCGACCTTAAAAGTTTGGGCTTAGTAACCCTCGTCTCTATCACGCTCATTTTCTATAACAAATACTACTATTTGGGAACAAAGTTTGGCACAGCTTCCCTCGGTGGTGCGATGGTGACCACACTGATTCCTATTTTGACCTTTGTTTTTTTAGCGCTTTTAGGCAGTAAAAAAGTGAGTAAAAAAGATGCTATCGCCCTTGTCATTGGAGCGATTGGGGTACTCACAATGATGCATATCTGGAGTTTTGAGACGGAACGTATCTTTGTGATTCACAATCTCTACTTTCTGTTTGCAGCAATTTTATGGGCGGTTCTTACCATCATTAGCTCCAAATCCACAAAGATTTCACCCATTGTGTTTACCTTTTACATGTACATTATCACGGTGGCTTTGGATTGGCTCTTTTTTGTCGATGTGCGTTCGATGGCGTTTGAGACTTTTGATGGCATCTTTTGGCTCAATATGGCGCTCATCTCCCTTGCCGCCTCCACGTTTACCAATACCATCTACTTCTTAGGCATTGAAAAACTAGGTGCGGCAGAGGTGAGTTCATTTATCTTTTTGGTTCCTTTTTCAGCCATCATTTTAAGTGCGATTTTTCTGGGTGAAAAACTTGATGGGTTTATTATTTTAGGAACAATTCTCACACTCTTTGCGGTGAAGATGCTCAATAATATTAGAGTTTTAAAGCGACGCCCAAAAAGCGTTTAATGCTTTCCATATGGCGCTCAAGTCCTTCAAAACTGTGAGTGCCACCCTCTTCAACAATCATCTTCGCACCCTCTAAAACCTCCAGAGCTTCTTCATAGTCCAATACCTCATCGCCTTTTTGAAGCAAAACGAGGAGATTTTCAAAGTTTGGCTCTTCGATTTCATAACTCTCAAGCATCTCCAAATGCCCTTCATTCCACTCATAGCTTGAGTTATCGTAGTAGTTCACCCCATGATTTAGAGCACGCTCTAAGGTCTCAGGCGCATTCACCGCTGGGTTAATCAGTATGGCTTTGAGATTGTATTTATCGCCCAAATAGAGTGCGTAGTAGCCACCCAGCGATGCTCCGATGAGATGCACAGGTTCGTGCTCCATGTACGATTCTATGAGTTCACTCAGTGTTTTAATGGCAAGGTCAGGAATGCTAGGCAGTGAGGGCGCAATAAAACGAATGTTATTTTCTTGGCAATACGCACGAAGCAACTTCGCCTTACTCGCCTCCCCACTTGAACCAAATCCGTGAATGTAAATAATCATGTTGAACCTTTAAAAATTAACAAATAAGGTAGAGTATAGCAAAAGTTTCGTTAGGCTATAATACGCATAATTACTTAAAGAGGTTAGTATGAAACTAGAAATACTAGAGGCACGAAAAATTATCACCATGGTCATGGGCGATAAGCGAGCGTTAAGTAAAACCGATGCCGAGTTGGGGCTGATTTTAAAGAAAAGATTGACCAAAAAAGAGTGTGCTGTTTTAAATGCGGAAGCTACCAAAAGCGATAAAAATGCTCTGATGGCTGAGCAAAAAATTGATGAAATACGGTATGAAGCACTTAAAGCATCTGCCATTAAAAAGATGAAAAATGAGTCTGTACACGGGGACTTTTACTATACCAAAGGCGAATAGATGGAACATGTGGATGTGATTGATAGCGTTTGTACCTATTGTGGCGTAGGGTGTGACATCAGTGCGAGTGTGAAAGAGAATAAAATCATTGATATTTCAGCGCATCCTGAGGGTGTTGTGTCTCAAGGAAATTTGTGTGTCAAGGGCAAATACGGTTACGCTTTTTTAGATGCGCATGATCGTCTAAAAACCCCACGCATTCGCAAACGGTTTTTGGAAGATAACCCTAAAATCTACGATGCGATTGCTTTACATGTAAAGCCTTTAGATGAGACGTGGAGTGAGGTAAGCTTAGAGGGTGCCACCACGGCGGCTGCGATGAAACTCCAAGAGATTCAAAAAAAGTATGGCTCAAAAAGTATCTGCTCCATTGGTGGGGCTAGAACTTCGTGTGAAAGCTCTTATCTGCTTCAAAAGTTCACCCGTCAAACGCTAGGTTCTCCGCATGTCGATAACTGCGCACGCATTTGCCATGCACCCAGCCTAAAAGGGATGCGAACCACCATTGGTGAAGGGGCTGCGACCAATCCGTACAATGATATTTACAATGCTGAGTTTATGATCGTGTTTGGCTCAAATACCACCGAAGCCCATCCGATTATTGCCAATCGTATTGTGGATGTGGCAGGTAAACATGACAATCTAGCCGTGTTTGATGTACGAGAAATTACCCTACACCGCTTTGCCAAATACAAAGGCATTATCCCGCATGAAGCCAATCTACTTGTTTTAAACATGATGGCGTATGTGATTATTACCGAAGAGCTTTACAATGAGCATTTTTTAGCAGATCGTACCAAAGGCTTTGAAAGCTTTAAAGAGAAAATTTTAAATGACCCGTACGCCAATCCAGCCTACTTTGAGAAACTTGAGGGCTATGAAAGCTTAAGTAAACTGATTCCTAAAGTCGCTCGTGAATATGCCCTTAAAAAGTCGATGATTTTTTGGGGTTTAGGCGTGACCGAGCATATTGATGGCTCATACGCCGTTATGGCAATTACGCATTTAGCTTTGATGACAGGCAACATCGGAAAACCAGGGGCAGGACTGATGCCTTTGCGTGGTCAAAACAATGTTCAAGGTGCGTGTGATATGGGGATGCTTCCTTACTATGACCCTGATTATCAAACGCCTAAAGAGATAGGTTTAATGACCCCTCAATTGGTGGATGAAATGCTCGATGGACGTATTAAAGCGGTGATTAATATGGGCGAAGATCTCACCCATGTGCACCCCAATAGCAACAAAGTCAACCACGCCCTTGATCAGGTAGAGTTTTTAATGGTGCAAGAGCTTTTTATGACCGATATTGCCAAACGTGCGGATATTGTCATTGGGGTGAAATCTGCCTATGAAAAAACAGGCGTGTATGTCAATGCCATGCGACGACTTCACCTCTCTCAACCGCTTGTCACGTCTGATTTGCCAGATGATTGGGAAGTGATTAAGCTTGTGGAGAATAAATTAGGCGGAAATTATACCTATGAAAACTCAAAGCAGATTTGGGATGAAGTGCGTGAAGTGGCATACAGACGCTTTTCGGGGGCGAGTTATAACAGACTAGAGCGTCACCGTATTCGTGGGCTTCAATGGCCAGTCCATACGGAAGATACGCCTATTTTACACCAGCTAGACTTTAGAACGGAAGATGGCTATGGAGAGTTTCACTACCACCAATACGAGCTTCGAGGTATGGTACAGGAGTTGGTAGAAAAAAACCTGACAGGCTACTACCTCACCACAGGCAGAACCTTAGCACAGTACAATAATGCCTCGCAAACCAGTCGCTGTGAAAAACTCAATAAACGCTATGATGAGACTGTTTTGTTGGTGCATGAGGACGATGCTAAAGATTTTACCAGTGATCGAGTCATGCTAAAAACCGCCTTTGGACAAAGCGCACCTATTAGCATTAAATTTACGGATAAAATAAAACCCAAAACACTGTTTTGTACCTTTCATCACGGAAAAGCAGGGATTAATCGCCTCTTTGGAGATAGAAGTGATGTTTTTACCCTAACCGCAGCATTTAAGTCCATTAAAGTAGAAATTATGAATGATGAAGATTCTAGAGATACTTTTTAGAAAAGAGATAATTTAAGTGATTGTTTTTAAAGGAGTGGCCGGGAGAGAGGGATTTGAACCCCCGGAGGTATTACCCTCAACGGTTTTCAAGACCGCCGCATTAAGCCGCTCTGCCATCTCCCGACAGATATAAAGTATTGATTCATTATTAAGGTGGAGGCGACACCCGGATTTGAACCGGGGATCAAGGCTTTGCAGGCCCATGCCTTACCGCTTGGCTATATCGCCGCCGAATCCATATAAAGTGGTGGTGCCCGGAGCCGGATTTGAACCGGCACAGGAAAAACTCCCGAGGGATTTTAAGTCCCTTGCGTCTACCAATTTCGCCATCCGGGCGACGCTTTTCTTTTTTTATAACGTATGGAGCGGGAAACGAGGTTCGAACTCGCGACCCCGACCTTGGCAAGGTCGTGCTCTACCACTGAGCTATTCCCGCATCTTAAAAAAGAGATGAGAGTATATCAATTTTTTTTTAAAATGTAAAGCTATTTTGAGAAATTCTTTTACATGTAATGTTTTTTAGAGTCGTTTTGCTATAATTTTGAAAAATTTTTAAGGATAAAATGATGCGTAGTGATCAGGTAAAAAAAGGGTACAACAGAGCGCCTCATCGAAGTTTGTTTCGAGCAACGGGGTTGAAGGATGAGGATTTTAGTAAGCCATTTATTGGTGTGGCAAATTCGTATATCGATATTATTCCTGGTCATTTCTTTTTACATGAGTATGGCGTTATTATAAAAGATGAGATTCATAAAAACGGCTGTGTGCCCTTTGAGTTTAATACCATTGGCGTGGATGATGGTATTGCGATGGGGCATGATGGTATGCTTTATTCTTTGCCAAGTCGAGAGTTGATTGCCAATTCGATTGAAACGGTAATGAATGCGCATAAACTGGATGCGATGATTTGTATTCCTAATTGCGACAAAATTGTCCCAGGTATGATTATGGGAGCGCTACGTGTCAATGTTCCAACCGTATTTGTGAGCGGTGGTCCTATGAAAAAGGGTTACACCAAAGAGGGAAATCCTATTGACTTAGCCACAGCGTTTGAAGCAGTTGGTAAATTTGAAACGGGTGAAATGAGTGAGGCGGAGTTGACTGATATTGAGTGTAATGCTTGTCCAAGTGGGGGTTCATGTTCAGGTATGTTTACGGCCAATAGTATGAATACACTTATGGAAGCGATGGGTATAGCGCTTCCAGGCAATGGTACGATTCCTGCGTTAACGCCTGAACGAGAGGTACTCATTCGTGCAGCGGCGAAGCGTGTGTGTGAAATTGCCCTTGATGAGCGATTTAAAATTCGTAACATTTTAAATGAAAAAGCCGTACGTAATGCCTTCGCAATCGATATGGCAATGGGTGGAAGTTCTAACACCGTTTTGCACATGTTGGCCATTGCCAAAGAGGCAGGGGTGAATTTTAACATTAAAGATATTAATGAAATTAGTAAAAATATCTCTCACATTGCCAAAATTTCTCCTTCACTTTCAACCGTGCATATGGAAGACATCAACCGTGCGGGTGGTGTGAGTGCGGTTATGAAAGAGGTGAGTCGTAGGGATAATGGCATTTTATTTTTAGACAATTTAACCGTAACGGGTGAGAGTATGGGGGAACGCATTGCCCATGCCGAAATTAAAGATGAGACCATTATTCACACCTTAGAAAACCCGTACTCAAAAGTGGGTGGACTTGCCGTTTTATTTGGTAATTTAGCGTTAGAGGGATGTGTGATTAAAACAGCGGGTATTACAGGGGCACGTCAATTTGTGGGTAAAGCGGTCTGTTTTAATTCACAACAAGAATCCCTTGCGGGTATTATTGGCGGAAAAGTCAAAAAAGGCGATGTGGTAGTGATCCGCTATGAAGGTCCTCGTGGAGGTCCTGGTATGCAAGAGATGCTATCTCCTACGAGTCTTATTATGGGTATGGGTTTAGGAGCGGATGTCGCATTAATTACCGATGGGCGTTTTTCAGGGGCAACTAGAGGTTTGAGCATTGGGCATGTAAGTCCAGAGGCGGCTGAGGGCGGTTTAATTGGATTGCTACACGATGGCGATACCATTCAAATTGATGTGGATGCCTATACGATTGAAGCGCTTATTGATGAGGATGAGTTAGCCAAACGAAGAGCAGCGTTTAAACCTCATGTGAAAAAGATTGAAGGCAGTTGGTTAAAACAGTACCGTCAATTGGTGACCAATGCGAGCAACGGTGCAATTTTGAAAACTGAAGAGGATTAATGACAGAATTTTTCAATCTGTTATTACAGTATACCATTACGCTGATTGCCATTGTTGATCCTTTAGGAGTGAGTGCCATTATGCTCTCACTCTTGCCTCAAAGCACCACCAAAGAGCACATCAATCAGATTGCGTGGAAAGCAACGATGACCATTATCGTGGCTTTTTTTGTCGTTTTATTAACGGGTAATTTTTTACTGAATCTCTTTAGTATTGAGATTGATTCTCTCAAGGTGATGGGTGGAATTATTTTATTGTTAACGGCAATTAAAATGGTTCAAGGTTCCATGGAGTCGAAAAACCAGACAGAAGAAGAGCGTGAAGAAGCGATTAAAAATGATGAATTTTCGGTGATTCCTTTGGGTATTCCAATTACCTTTGGGCCTGGTGTGTTTGCGACCATTATCATTTTGCGTGGGGAGTATTTAGAAGTCGTCTCTTTAAGTGCGCTAGTGTTAGCGTTTTTCATTGTAGCGCTGAGTGTTTATTTGGCATTTAAAAACAGTATTTATATTCGCAAATACCTTGGTATTACGGGGCAAAAAATTGTGAGCCGTTTGATGGGGCTTATTGTGGGCGCTATCGCGGTTCAATTTATTGTGGGTGGCGTGAGTGTCTTGGTCAAACATTACATGTAAAAGGAAAGCAGATGAATCAGGGAGGCTGGACGTGTCCTCACGACGTTGAGGGAGTTTGTGATATCATCAAAAAAGAGTGCGATCCTGGACACAAAGGGTGTGTTCTTTATGGAAAAGTCAAGTTTGCTTCAGAAGAAAGCCCTTCAAATGAAGCATTTGAAAAACGCATGGAGCGAAAGATGCGTGAAATGATGGAACAGAAAGAATAAGCTCTTCAAGAGCAAAATTACGATAAAATCGCATATTTAATTTTTAGGAGTGATACGGTGTCAAGTATCTCGAAATACAGTAAAATCAACAATTTAAAATCCGTGAAAAAATGTCTTTTCCCAGCAGCAGGCTATGGAACACGCTTTCTTCCTGCAACTAAAGCAATGCCCAAAGAGATGTTGCCTGTTTTAACCAAACCGCTCATTCAGTATGGTGTTGAAGAGGCTGTAAGTGCGGGTATTGATACCATGGCGATTGTCACAGGTCGTGGTAAAAGAGCAATTGAGGACCATTTTGACGTAAGCTATGAGCTTGAACATCAGATTAAAGGAACCTCAAAAGAGAGTTACCTGACTGAAATTCGCAACTTAATTGATAATTGTACGTTTAGTTACACCAGACAGGTCGAAATGAAAGGTTTGGGGCATGCGATTTTGACGGGTAAGACATTGATTGGTGATGAGCCATTTGCCGTTATTTTAGCGGATGACCTCTGTGACAATCAAGATGAAGATCCTGTGTTAAAACAGATGGTTGAAGTGTATGAAAAATACCGTTGTTGTGTGGTTGCCATTGAAGAAGTGCCTAAAGAAGAGACGAATAAATATGGTGTGATTGATGGCAAAATTGTCGATGGGAATGAGTCGGTTTTGCGTGTTTCTAACATGGTTGAAAAACCAGATCCTAAAGATGCCCCAACGAATCTAGCGATTATTGGACGTTATATTTTAACACCTGATATTTTTGAAGTCATTGAAAATACAAAGCCAGGCAAAGGCGGAGAAATTCAAATTACCGATGCCCTTTTAGAACTCGCTCGACAAGGCAAAGTGATTGCCTATAAATTCAATGGAAGACGCTTTGACTGTGGTTCTATTGAAGGATTTGTGGAAGCGACGAACTACTTTTACAACAAAGCAAACTAAGCAGATAAACCCTTTATTATCTTAGTTGAGATATAATCTTTCCAAAAAAATAATAGACAGGCGGAAAGATTATGTCCAATCAGGAAACGAAATATATATTTGTTACAGGTGGTGTTTTAAGCTCCCTTGGCAAGGGTATCGCAGCGGCTAGCATCTCTACTCTCTTAAAAAATGTTGGCTTTAAAGTCAGCATCCTCAAAGCTGATCCTTACATTAACGTCGACCCTGGAACCATGAGTCCTTTGGAGCATGGTGAGGTTTTTGTCACGGACGATGGCGCAGAAACCGACCTTGATTTGGGGCATTATGAGCGTTTCTTAGATGAAAATTTAACACAAGCCAATAACTTTACCACAGGACGTGTTTACTCTGCTGTTATTGAAAAAGAGCGACGTGGGGACTATTTGGGTAAAACCATTCAGGTGATTCCACATATCGTTGATGAGATTGCTAACCGTATTAAAGAGGCAGGCAAAGGTCAAGATATTTTAATCGTGGAAATTGGTGGAACCGTAGGTGACATCGAAGGACTTCCTTTTTTAGAGGCGATTCGCTCTTTAAAAAGCGAAGTAGGTAAGCGAAGAGCGATGAATATTCACCTTACTTTAGTGCCTTTTATCAAAGCAGCAGGTGAGCTTAAAACCAAACCGACGCAACACTCTGTTCAAGAGCTTCGCCGTATTGGTATTACGCCTGATATGCTCATTTGTCGCTCGGAATACCCGCTTCCTAAAGAGTTACGCAATAAACTTGCTTTTTCATGCGGTGTTGAGCGAAACTCTGTTATTGAATGTTTGGATGCTACGACCATCTATCAAGTGCCACTTAACTTCTTAAAAGAAAATATTTTAACCCCGATTTCAGAGGCACTAGATTTGGGTGTTTTAACCCCACATATGGATGATTGGGATGTGTTGGTGAAGCGTGTGATTGCGCCTCGTGATGAGCTTTTAATCGCCTTTGTGGGTAAATACATTGATTTAAAAGAGTCTTATAAATCATTAACTGAGTCTTTGATTCACGCAGGTGCACACCTTAATGCGAAAGTGAAAATTCGCTGGGTAGATTCTGAGGTCATTGAAGATAAAGGATGTGAGGATATTCTCTCTGAAGTGGATGGTATTTTGGTTGCAGGTGGCTTTGGTGAGCGTGGAGTCGTGGGTAAAATGCAAGCGATTCGTTATGCGAGAGAGCACAAAATCCCTTACCTTGGAATCTGCCTTGGAATGCAACTTGCGATGATTGAATTTGCACGTAATGTCTTGCACATTGAAGATGCCAATTCGGCTGAATTTAATCCTACATGTAAAAATCCTATCATCTATTTGATTGACTCATTTATGGATGCGAGTGGTCAAAAACAACTGCGTACTTTCCAAAGCCCTCTAGGTGGAACGATGCGTTTGGGTGGCTATGCGTGTGAAACGAAAGAGGGTTCTTTGCTTCGAGATGTTTATGCGGGTGAAAAGACAATCCGTGAGCGTCATCGTCACCGTTATGAAGCCAATCCTGCTTACCGTGAAGCATTTGAAAAAGAGGGCTTGATCGTGAGTGGAGAGAGTGATGGATTGATTGAAGCGGTCGAGCTTAAAGGGCATCCATGGTTTTTAGGGGTTCAGTTTCACCCTGAATTTACCTCACGTCTTACAAATCCAAACAAGACCATTTTAGCGTTTGCTAAAGCGGCGTTGATTCAACGTCAAAATGGCTAGGTTGCTGAGCAAAGAAGAGATTAGGCGGATTTTACAAAGTCGATTTGAAAATGATGATTGCACACGTTTAAATGAGATTCCAAAGCCCTCTTCTTTAAAAGATATTGCCAAAGCTTCTAAGCGCATTGTGCATGCCATGCAAAAGGGTGAGCGCATTGCGATTGTTGGGGATTATGATGTTGATGGTGTCATCTCTTCAGTCATTTTAAGCCAGTTTTTTGATGATTTACATGTAAATTATTCGTTAGTGATTCCCAATCGTTTTACGGATGGATACGGTCTCAATCCTGAGATTGTTGCCAAATTAGATGCTCAAGTGATTATCACCGTGGATAACGGTATTTCAGCGCTTGAAGCAGCACAAATCTGTAAAGAACAAGGGATTGATCTGATTATTACGGATCATCACAATGTTCCAGAAGTTTTACCCGAAGCGTATGCGATTGTTAATCCTAAACAAGAGGATTGTTGTTTTCCTCATTGTGAAATTTGTGGCGCGCAAGTAGCATGGTATTTGGTTGCGGCTTTGAAAGAAGAGTTGGGCATTGAGTATGACCTCTCCTCATTTTTAGACTTGCTTTGCATTGCCATTATGGCGGATATGATGGAGCTTGTGGGAATGAACCGTGTGATGGTTAAAAAAGGCATTGTTGAACTCAATCGTTCAAAACGTCCTGCATTTGAAGCGATTAAGCAATATTATGGAAAAAATGTCTTTGAAAGTGATGACATCTCTTTTTTAATAGCCCCCTTGATTAACAGTTCTGGACGTATGGAAGATGCTATGTTTTCCTATGAATTTATTAAATCAAAGAGTGTTGATGATGCTTTAAAACGTTTGGATTATATTGTTTCATTGAATGAAGCACGTAAAGATGAAGAACGCCTTTTGTTTGAATCTACACTCCCTCATGTGAGAGAAGATGAAAATATCATTGTGGTGTGGGGCGAAGAGTGGCATGAGGGAATTGTTGGAATAGTGGCTTCAAGGCTCTCAAAACGCTTTAAAAAACCTGCAATTGTTTTTTCGATTCGAGATGACAAAGCCAAAGGAAGTGCTAGGGGCGTTGGGGGTGTGAATATCTTAGAGCTGATTCGTGCGCAAGAGAAAGTTTTGCTTGGTTATGGTGGGCATAAGGGTGCTGCGGGTGTTTCTATTGAAGTACAACATTTGCAATATTTTAAAGAGAAATTGGTTGAAGCATCAAGTCTTTTAAGCAAAGAAGAACTTGAAGTAGACGATGATCTTTTGGGTGAAATTAGTGCAGATCAGATTGATTTTGAACTTTTGGAAATTTTAGAAAATCAAGAACCTTATGGGCAAAAAAATCCAAAGCCAAGCTTTTTATTGCGGGATATTGTGGTTAAAGTAGATCGTCTCATCGGAAAAGAGGGACAGCATTTGAAATTAATTTTACAAGACGGAACCAATGCCCTTGAAGCGCTCTTTTTTAATTACGATGTTAAAGTCAGGCAAGGTGATCGAATTGATGTTTTATTTACACTCTCACGTAATGATTATCGAGGGTTAGTGACCCCTCAGTTGATGATTAAACAAATTATTAAGAAGCCATAAGTGCTTCTTAAAACGCTCTTCCATCTATAACAGGAACAAAAAGACACTCTTGAAGGGCTTCTTCTTTGATTCCTTCTTCTGTTTTAATAAATCGTGTAATAATTTGTTGTTCCCCTTTTTCAATGGGAGCCACTAAAATCCCACCTATTTTTAACTGTTCAAAGAGTTTTTGGGGTACTTTAGGGGTTGAGGCTGAAAATAAAATACGATCATAGGGAGCAAACTCTCTCCAGCCATTTTGACCATCATCAAAACGGGTATGAATGTTGGTGATTCCTAGTGTTTTAAAACGCTCTTTTGCCTCTTGCAAGAGTCTATCAATACGCTCAATGGTAAACACACGGCGAATAAGTTTGCTTAAAATAAGCGCTTGATACCCACTGCCACAGCCAATTTCTAAAACACTATCGGCCCCTTTACATGTAAGCGCTTCAGTCATCTTAGCAACGGTGAGGGGTGAGCTAATCCATTGATTAGCCACTAGTGGTAGTGCATCGAGTTTATAGGCATGCAAGCCCATACCTTGTGGAACAAAAAGCTCACGTTCGCTTTGACAAAATGCGTCATAGACATTTTGGGAGAGTGGAAAGACTTTGGCAATTTCATCTGCCATTCTTTTATGTTTTTGAAAATTAATCTTTTCCCGAAAGTGGGTTGATTGAGACATTATGGTTTATTCCTACATCAATGTATCGTCGCATTTTTTTGATTTCTAAAAAATCAAAAGGGTGCATGATAAGATTTTTTGAATCATCGCTTATGACATCCCCAAAAGGAGAGATAATGCCACTGCCCTTTGCCGTTGTTTCATCAGCTCCATTGGCACATAAAACATAGGCTTGATTAGCAATAGCCAGTGCTTTACTCAGCACTTCAAAATGCATTTTACGCTCTATTCCCCAATATGCAGGAATGAGAATAAGATCTGCTCCTTTGATTTGCTCCCACAGAATGGGAAAACGAAGCTCAAAGCAAATAAGTACAGCAATTTTTATTCCATTTAGTTCGTAAATACGAATGGCTTCGCTAGAACCTTCTATAAAATAGCGCTCTTCTTTGCCTAAAGAAAAAAGTTTTGCTTTACTTTGAGTGTAAAGTAATCTTCCATCGTGAAACAATTTAAAATGATTAGCATAGCCTTGCTCTGTTTTCTCGATTAAAGTGAGTGCTAGGGTTTTACATGTAGAAAGTTTGGCAAGCTCTTTTAGAATATGTGCTGAAAAAGTGGCTGCTTTTTCCATGTCATCATAAGCATAACCACTTAAACAAAGCTCTGGTGCTAGCACAATGCTCTCTTTGGGGGTTTTGGCCACAAGGTATTGCAAAGTAGCAAAGTTCTCTTCGTAAGAGCGCGCTTCGTACGCAAATTGAAGGGCACAGAGCATGGGATTAGAAGTCATCGAATGAGAGACTTCCTTTGCTGTAATTGGAAACATTGCCTTCAAAAAAGTTTGTTTTTTGGTCATTGAATTTAGAAAAATCATCGACCCACTTAATCGGATGTGAGACATTGTAGAGTTTATCGAATCCCACAGCGGTTAAACGGTCATCAATGAGGTAGTGAATGTACGTCTCTATAATATCATCGGTAAAGCCCATAATTTGATTTTGTGTGATGTATTTTCCCCACTCAATCTCCAAATCACCCGCTCTTTGAAACATCTCATACACTTTGGTTTTTAGTGCGTCGGTAAAGAGGTCTGGGCGCTCTTTTTTGGTGGTATTAATCATGTTTTGGAAGAGGAGCAAATGGGTAATCTCATCTCTTTGAATAAAACGAATCATTTGAGCACTTCCTAGCATTCTGCCTGTGCGTGCAAGGGCATAAATAGCGGTAAATCCTGAGTAAAAATAGATTCCCTCCAAGATTTGATTGGCAAACATTGCTAAAACCAGTTTTTCTTCAGTCACGTCTCCTGCAAGTTCTTCATAGACGCTGGAGATGTAGTCATTTTTACGACGCAAGACCTCATCGTGTTTTTCCATCTCATAAATCAAATCGGTATTATCACATATAGCTTCAACCATGACGGCATAGGATTTGGAGTGGTTTGCCTCTTCGTAGGCTTGACGTGAAAGGCATGCGTTAATTTCAGGCGCAGTGATATAGGGGTTAATATTGTCTGCTAGGTTATTGGTTTGAAAGCTGTCCATACTAATGAGTTGCGACCATACAAGGTCATACATACGCTTCTCTGCATCGGTTAAGTTTTTGTTGTAATCGATAACATCTTTGGTTGTGTCAACCTCTTTAGGAAACCATGTATTGCCTTCCATCATATCCCAAAGTTTCAGTGCCCACGTGTATTTTGCTTTCGTAAAATTGAGAATTCCATGGGGATTCCCACCAAAAACTTTGCGATCATTTAGGCTTTCATAAGAGTTCGGGTTATAGATTTTTTTGCGGTCCACTACGATTCCTTGTATCATTTTTTTGTTTTAAAATTGACTCTGCCAACAGAGTTGGCAAGCTTTAGTGCCATAGCGACTAGCGTAGTCAAAATAGCTTTGCTGGCTTGATGTGTGAGGAATTATTGTATCAAAAATTTCTTAATTCTATGGGGATGAATGGGAGTAGTTTACTCATTTCAAACTTATGTTGTTGCTCTTTTGTAACGCCTAGAGTTTCAGTTACATGTAAATAATTTTGAAGATAATAGGCTCCTTGGTAGTGCTTTACATGTAAATCTTGAATAATGGTATTAATCTCATTTTCGCTCAGTAAATCACTGTGTAAAGTTGTACGCACTTCAAAGGGAAATTGCTTTTCAATGAGGTACATTAAACTCTCTTCAAAGTAATCAAAATGAGAATGATGTGTAATAGAAGTGTAGCGCTCTTTAGGCGCTTTGTAATCGAGTGCAATATAATCGACCAATGTTTTTTCAATTAAACGCTTTAGTAAAGTAGGATTAGATCCATTGGTATCAATTTTAATTTTGAAACCTTCCGCTTTAATCATTTTGCAAAACGCTTCAAGATAAGGATAAAGTGTACACTCTCCTCCACTTAAAACAACACTATCAAGACGATTTTTGCGACTTTTTAGAAACTCTAGTGCAGAGGCAAGACTGATTTCACCCTTGCCTCGTACGATTTGTGGATTATAGCAATAGGGACATGCCATATTGCATTTAGCAAACCAAAAAATAGCTGCTAAATGATTAGGAAAATCAAGCGTTGTAAATTTGGTAACGCTGTGGATTGCCTTATCGGCAAGAACATTTTTCAACAAATTGGACACGCTCTTTGTGTTCACCTGTTTTACCTACGTTAAAACTTTCCACTGGTCTGTGGTATCCCATAACACGGGTGTAAACGATACATTTTGTACGTTTCTCTTTTAGCTGTTCCAAAATCTCTGCTTGACTCATGAGGCTTCTCCTTTTTTAAATTGTTCAATCAATTCTTCATCGCATTTAGGGCAAAATTCGTGCTCACCACTAATATAACCATGTTTTTCACAGACTGAAAAAACAGGTGTGATTGTTAAATATGGCATACGGTAGTTAGTAATGACGTTTTTTACCAACTTTTTACACGCTTCGCTAGAACTAATGCGCTCTTTCATATAAAGATGCAGTACCGTTCCTCCTGTGTAAGAACATTGGAGGTCATCTTGAAGATCTAATGCTTCAAAAGGATCATCGGTAAAATTAGCAGGTAACTGCGAAGAATTTGTATAATACACATTCTTACCTGATCCTGCTTGAATAATCTCAGGATAACGCTTGTTATCTTCTTTTGCAAAACGATACGTTGTACCCTCTGCTGGTGTTGCTTCAAGATTATATAAATTACCCGTCTCTTCTTGATAAGCGACCATCTTATTGCGCATAAATTCTAAGATTTCATGAGCAAATTCCATTCCATACTCATCTGCAATATTATGCTTATCATCAGTAAAATTACGAATCATCTCATTGATTCCGTTCACACCAATGGTCGAAAAATGGCTGTTAAATCCAGGTAGGTAACGTGCGGTGTAGGGATAAAGTCCACGGTTATACATCTCTTGTACGAAAACACGTTTCTTCTCTAACGTCGATTTTGCTAAATCCATGAGGTACTCAAATTGTTCCATCAATTCTTTTTTATTGCCTTTGTAGAGGTATCCAAGGCGTGCCATATTGAGTGTCACAACACCAATACTTCCCGTCATTTCAGCACTTCCAAAAAGTCCACCACCGCGTTTTAAAAGCTCTCTTAGATCAAGCTGTAAACGACAACACATGCTTCTAACATGTCCTGGTTTATAGGCTTTTGGATTCTCCACCAATTTGCCTTCAGCGTCTCTCACATATTGGCTTCCAATAAAGTTTTGAAAATAAGAGGAGCCAATTTTTGCAGTGTTTTCAAACAATAAATCGGTATTTTCTCCATCCCAATCAAAATCTTCAGTAATGTTAACCGTAGGAATTGGGAACGTAAAAGGCTGCCCTGTTTTATCACCCTCTGTCATCACTTCATAGTAAGCTCTGTTGATAAGATTCATCTCTTTTTGAAAATGTTTATAGCTAAGTGCTTCTAGGGAGTTTACTCCTCTTTTTTTCGCTTCTTCAAGCAACTCTGCATCATCAATATTTTTGAAAAGATGGCGTTGGTTTGATGTTGGAATCTGGTCAGCCAAGTCGTTAGGAACCGTCCAATCAATGGTAATATTGGTAAAAGGACTTTGTCCCCAGCGTGCAGGAACGTTAAGATTATAAATAAAACTTCGAATGGCCTTTTTAATCTCTTTATAGGAAATTTTATCTTTAAAAGCATACGGAGCTAGATAAGTATCAAAAGAACTGAACGCTTGAGCGCCTGCCCATTCACTTTGCAAAATACCCAAAAAGTTTGCCATTTGCCCTAGCGCTTCTCTAAAGTGCATAGGTGGACGACTTTCGACACGACCGCGAACACCATTAAAGCCTTCATCCAAAAGGACACGCAAACTCCATCCTGCACAATAAGCAGTTAGACAGTCTAAATCGTGAATGTGATAATCGCCATTTCGGTGTGCCAACCCCTCTTCTTTAGAGTAAATTTTATCGAGCCAGTAGTTGGCGATGACTTTTCCTGCGGTATTGTTCACTAAACCTGCATTGGAGTAACCTGTGTTTGAGTTAGCTTTAATTCTCCAGTCGCTTTTACCGATGTACTCCTCAATGGTTTGAGTCGAATTGATATAGGTGGTATCTTCGCTGAGTCCATAAATGTGCTCTCGTTGCATTTTGTGCGTGTGACGATAGAGAATAAAAGAGCGCATAACATCAAAATATCGAGCTTTGTAAAGTTCTTGTTCAATCATATCTTGAAAGTCTTCAACGGCTGCAACACGTTTTTTCTCAATACGTTTTAGAATCTCTGTGTAGATACTTTCGTCGTACATCACCCCTTCACTTTTGAAAGCTTTTTTAATTGCATCTTCAATTTTGTAAGGTTGAAATTCTTCTGTTGTGCCATCGCGTTTAAGTACTTTGGTTAGCATGATTATCCTAGATTTAAAAGTAAACTTGATTATAGTCAGACTAAAATTTAAAGAAACTTAATAATTAAGGTGAAACGAATATGTCACAGCTCTGAAATAGAGCATTTTTTAAAAAAATTATTAATTGATTTAACAGCTATTTTTTTCGGTTATTAAATGAATTTTTTCTTATAAAATATAAAAGTATTAAACTAATTTTTATATTTTATTTATTTTTTGCTTAATGCGTATTTTAGTGCCTCTTTTACATGTAAAAGAGTTGTATCAAACAGTAGTAAATGAGAGCTTTCTTGATTGAGTAAAAGACCAATTTCGGTGCATCCTAGAATGACAGAATCAATTTCATCGTTTTGACGTTTTAGCGCATGAATAATTTCAATAAAAGAGTCTCTTGAAGCCGTTTCTATCTTACCGATACACAGCTCATCAAAGATAATGCGATTGATGGTTTCAATAGCGTTTTTATCTGGGATGATGACCTCAATGGAGTGTTGATTTAAAATTTCTGTATAAAACGTTTCTTGCATGGTAAATTTTGTGCCTAATAAGATACTTTTTTTTGCACCATTTTCATTTAGCGCATGGGCTGTTGCTTCTGCGATATGCAAAAAAGGGGTTTGAATGAAGGGTGTTACAAGAGGTAAAATTTTATGCATCGTATTGGTGCAAAGGAGTATTATATCGACACCTGCACGTTCAAGTGAAATAGTGGCTTCTTTAATAATCTGAGCTGCTTCTTCCCATTTTCCCTCTTTTTGAAACTGTGCAATAGGTGCAAAATCAACTGAATATAAGACAACTTTAGCGCTATGAAGACCACCTAAATGTGCTTTTATACCTTCATTGAGTAGTGTGTAATAACTGAGTGTTGATTCCCAACTCATGCCACCAATGAGTCCGATCGTTTTCATATTTACCCTTTACATGTAAAGAATCACACCACGCTTTTTAGGGCATGGTGTGTGAATAGTTATTGACATCCCTCACATTCGATGCTACGATCAATCGCTTCAAGTTTGTTTTCAGGCGATTGTGAACGTAGATAATAGGTCGATTTAATACCGAGTTTCCACGCAAGCATGTAAATATCATTGAGGTATTTACCACTGGCTTTATCGAGTGTGATGAAAATATTAAGGCTCTGTCCTTGATCGATCCATTTTTGACGGATGGCGCCTGCTTTGACTAAAATTCTTTGGTCGAGTTCATATGCAGGTGTGTAAAATGTCCATGTATTTGGATTGAGATTTGGCGCAACCACAGGAATCATTCCTGAGAGATTTTCTTCAAACCATTTGCGTTTATAGACAGGCTCAATCGTTTGGGTCGTTCCCACTAAAATAGAGATGGAGCTTGTCGGTGCAATCGCCATCAGATAGCCATTACGCATACCATTGTTTTTTACTTTTTCTCTTAAACTCTCCCAGTCATACATGTAACCAAAAAGCCCGCCCCTATCAACCAATTTTTTTGCTTCTTCATTGGCTGTGTCAATAGGAAAAATGCCTTTACTCCACTTTGAACCACTAAATTCTGGGTAAACCCCTTTTTCAATGGCAAGATTGGAGGAGGCTAAAATGGCGTTGTAACTAATTGCTTCCATCACCTCATCAATTTTGCTAAAGTGCTCATAGCTTCCCCACTCAATCCCTTTTTCAGCGAGCATTTGCGCCTCGCCCATGACGCCTAGACCAACAGCACGGGATTTAAGGTTCGTGTGTTTGACTTTTGCGTGAGGATAGAAGTTTAAGTCAATGACATTATCGAGCATTCGAATAGCAATTGGAAGGACTCGCTCTATATCTTCTTTGGTGTGAATTTTAGAGAGATTGACACTGGCAAGATTACACACAGCCGTTTTTCCCTCAATCATCTCTTTTTCAACAATAAAAATATCTTTGCCATCAATACTATCCAATGCCGTTACTTTTTTAGCCTCTTTGGTAATGCCACTGTCTACTTTGACCAAGTCTCTCTCTTCATAGGTGATGAATGTTTGATCGTTAAAAACAATTTTGATTTTGTAGTGATTAGGCTGTGTATTTTGAAAAATTTCGGTACACAAGTTAGAACTTCGAATAATGCCTGCATGGTCGTTTGGATTGACTTTATTGGCACTGTCTTTAAAGCACAAGAAAGGACTTCCACTCTCAAAATAGCTGGTTAATATCTTTTTCCACAACTCTTTAGCAAGAATATACTCTTTTGTTACGCTCTCATCATGCTCATAGGCACTATAACGTCGCTCAAACTCTTCACCATAGACTTCACATAAATCAGGCGTTTGTGCTGGATCAAAAAGTGTCCACATAGCATTACTTTCTACACGCTTCATAAAGAGATCATTAATCCAAAGTGCTGGGAAAAGCTCATGAGCCCTTCGTCTTTCTTCTCCTGAATTTTTCTTCAAGTCCAAAAAGTCAGAGATGTCCATATGCCACGGCTCTAAATAAACAGCGATAGCCCCTTTGCGTGTGCCTAGTTGATCAACCGCAACGGCAATGTCATTGGTGATCTTAAGAAACGGTATAACGCCACCTGCGGCATTTTTATGCCCATCAATCATTCCACCCATGGAACGAACTAAATTCCAATCCCAACCAATGCCACCGCCAAATTTACTGAGCAGTGACATCTCTTTGTACGAGTCAAAAATACCCTCGATGTTATCGGGTGTACTTCCGATGTAACATGAGCTTAATTGATGACGTGTTGTTCTTGCGTTAGAAAGGGTTGGTGTAGCTAGCATCACTTCAAATTTACTGATGACATCGTAAAATTTCTTTGCCCAATTTTGCGAGTCTAGTTCATTTTGTGCCAAGAACATTGAAATCGCCATAAACATATGTTGTGGCAACTCAATAGGCTTTCCCTCTTTGTTTTTAATCAAATAACGGTCATGAAGGGTTTTAATGCCAAGATAGTTAAATTGAAGGTCACGTTCAGGTTGAATGTAGGCTTCCAAATCTGCAAGGTCATACTTTTCTTTTAATCCTAAGGCAATGCGTCCCTCTTTTTCACATCGTTCAAAATACTCTTTAAAACTGCCATAACCTGTAAAGCCACTCACTTTATGGTAAAGGTCGTATAAAAAGAGTCGTGCGGCAACAAAGGTCCAGTTGGGTCGGTCAATGTCGATTTTATCAACCGCGGTTTTAATCAGCGTTTTTTGAATCTCTTCGGTAGTTATTTTATCGCGAAATTGAATTTTCGCATCGACTTCGAGTTCGCTCTGAGAGACATTCTCTAGTCCTTTAATGGCAGAGCTGGTGTATTTTTGAATTTTTGAGATATCAAGTGGTTCTATGCGACCATTACGCTTTTGTACGGTGAGCATTATATAAAGACCCTTTTAAATATTTTATCGACGTTTTTGGTGTAGTAGGTGTAGTCAAAACACTCTCTAATTTCCTTTTCGCTGAGTTTGGCTCTTAAGTCCTCATCGCTTAAAAGGTTTTGAAGGTATAGGCTCTCTTTGTTCTCATTGAGAGCTGGTTTGCCTTGCTGTAAATCTGCCCAGACTTTCATAGCATTGCGTTGAACGATTCTATAAGCATCTTCACGAGAAACACCTTTAAGAGGAAGTTCAAGTAAAATGCGTTGAGAAAAGACAAGTCCACCTGTAAGGTTAAGATTTTTCATCATATTTTCTGGGTATACCACAAGTTTTGAGATAACGCTGTTGAGTCTGTGTAACATGAAATCGGTGGTAATAAATCCATCAGGCAAGATAAAACGTTCAACAGAACTATGGCTGATATCTCTCTCATGCCATAATGCCACATTCTCCATTGCTGGAATGGCGTAGGAGCGAATCATACGACACAGACCTGTAATGTTTTCGCTAAGGACGGGATTGCGTTTGTGAGGCATTGCAGAGCTTCCTTTTTGACCTTGCTCAAAGAACTCCTCGCACTCATACACTTCGGTTCGTTGATAGTGACGAACGGCTACGGCAATCTTTTCACAACTTGAGGCCAAAAGCGCTAACGCATTCATCAAAGCAGCATAACGGTCTCGTTGAATCACTTGGTTGGACACAGGCGCTGGTTTCAATCCTAACGCTTCACACACGAGTTCTTCAAGCTCAATCGGAGAGTGTGCCATATTGCCCATGGCGCCACTGATTTGTCCTACGGAGATAACATCCATAACATTCTCAAGATTGGTCAAACTTCGTTTAATCTCTTCATACCAAATAGCAAGCACCAAACCAAAGGTAATAGGCTCTCCATGAATACCGTGGCTTCGTCCAACCATTAAGGTCATTTTGTGCTCCATGGCTCTTTTTTTCAAAGATTCCATAAGTATTTTGACATCATCAATGATTACATGTAAAGAGTCACGCATTTGAAGTGCAACGGCAGTATCAATACAATCTGAACTGGTCATACCATAGTGTACCCATCTGCTCTCTTCGCCTAGACTATCTGCTACACTGGTTAAAAAAGCAATCACATCGTGACGAGTAACTTTTTCAATCTCATCAATACGTGCAATATCAAATTTTGCATTATTTACAATTTTTTTGCAATCGCTATCAGGAATCAATCCTAATTTATTCCATGCTTTTGTGGCGGCTTTCTCAACTTTGAGCCATGCATCGTATTTTGCTTCAATTGTCCAGTGCTTCTTCATCTCTTCTCTAGCGTAACGCTCTACCATCTTTTGTCCTTATCTGTTTGTGATTTTTCTGTGATAAAATACCACGAAGTTATCTGTAAAATCGTCTTTTCTGCGATGGAGAATTTTAACAATTTCGGACTAAAAAAGGGTTGAATTTTGGCGTATACTTTAAAAAAATATCTTCTTGAAAAACCCACTCCTGCCTTTCGATTTCTCATGGATACCTTAGGGGTGAACATGAAAGAGGCACAAAAAATTATCGATAAACGGCGTGTTTTTGTTGAAGAGGAGCAACTCTTAAGAAAATCTACCCTGATTTCGGGCAATATTAGTGTGGTTGTTTTTGAGGGTGATTCTAAAGGATTGCGTCCTATCTTTGAAACAGAAGATTTTGCGGTGTTTGAAAAACCCAGTGGCGTGATGATTCATCCTAGAAAGCGAAGCGATGGTTATACGTTAAATGATGAGATTAAATCGCTTTACGGGAAGGATGCTAACGCTGCACATCGCATTGATAAAAGTACGAGCGGTTTGGTTTTGGTAGGAAAAAACAAGCAAGCTGAAATTGCACTCAAAGAGATTTTTGCGACACGTAAGGTTCAAAAGAGTTATATCGCATTGGTGAAAGGGCATATGAAAGAGGAACTTTTTATTGATGAAAAGTTAAAGCGTGATGTTGAAACGAGTCAAATTCGTCTGAAAGTTCATGTGGATGAGAGAGGCAAACCGTCTCAAACCAAAGTGATTCCCCTCCACTATTTTGAAGATAAAGATGCGACACTGGTACAAGCTTTTCCTTACACAGGGAGGCAACATCAAATTCGTGTTCACTTGTTCCACGTGAAACATCCCATAGTGGGTGATATGATTTATGGGGTAGAAGAAGAAGATGCTGAGCGTTATTTGGATGGAAGCATGAGTGCAGAAGAACAGTATGAAAAGACATTGAGTTCACGGCTTCTTTTGCATGCTTATTCGCTCTCGTTTAACTTTAAAGGGGTTGATTATACGATAGAGTCAACTATAGATGTTAAAAATGAATTTTATGCATTAATGAAAGGTTGAAATGAAAAAAGTTTTTTTTAATGAAGAGAGTGTCACTCCTACTAAAATAGTCTGTGTGGGACGTAATTATGTGGAGCATATTTATGAGCTAAAAAATGAAATGCCTACTTCGATGGTTTTATTTATAAAACCTAATTCTGCACTGAGTTTGGAACTGCTAACACTTCCACAAACACCTTTACATTATGAAGGAGAAATCTGCTTTATGATACGTCATGGTGTGATTGCAGGAGTGGGTTTTGGACTTGATTTAACTAACCGAGCTTTGCAAAGTGAGTTAAAAGCAAAAGGGCTTCCGTGGGAGCGTTCTAAAGCATTTGATGGTGCCGCTGTTATGAGTTCGTTTGTAGGTATAGAAACTTCTGATATTGCAAAACTCTCTATGCAACTCTGGATAAATGGTGTGTTAGTTCAAGAAGGTGGTGTTGATGTGATGATCTATAAACCAGCGCAGATTCTTGAAGAGATTGCTACATTTTCAACGTTGATGGATAATGATATTATAATGACTGGTACACCTAAAGGTGTTGGAAGTTATGAGCGTGGTGATAGATTTGTGGGGAAGATTTTTCGAGCTTCTGAAGAGATTATTTCACACGAATGGATAGCGCATTAATCTTTACATGTAAAAGAGATTTTACATGTAAAGATGCTAGTTCTCTTTTGTAAAAAGGACTTTGATAAGTCCTCCTACTCCAATAATAATAACAATGATTAAAAAACCAATTTGCGACCAATCAAGCAAGGTCATTTTTTTGTTCCTTATCTTTGAGCTGACCACACGCTGCGCTAATGTCCAAACCTTTTGACTGGCGAATGGTACAAAGCACACCATGATCTACAAGATACTGCTGAAACGCTATCATATCTTTGGTACTAGGGCGATCAAAATCACTTCCTGCATGAGGATTAAAATAGATAAGATTGACTTTGGCTTTTATGCCATGTAGAAGCTTCACCAGCTTTTTAGCGCTCTTTTGGTCATCGTTAACCCCCTTCATGACCAAGTACTCAAACATAACCCGTTTACGAGCGTCTATGGGGAATCCTCGAACGGCATTCATAATAGATTCAATATTATAGGCTTTGTTAATAGGCATCAATTTTTGTCGTAAATCGTCATCCACGGCATGAAGTGAAATAGCAAGTAAAATACCTAAGTCCATTTTGCCCAGCTTTTCAATTTGTGAGCTTAACCCACTTGTAGAAATCGTTTGTCTACGAGGAGAGATGGAGAGTCCATCAAGATCGCTAAAAATACGAACAGCTTTACTCACGTTAGTTAAATTATCCAGCGGTTCTCCCATCCCCATATAAACGATATTTACACGTCTATTTTCCGCAATAGCGTTATCTCGTTTAATCATTAAAACTTGTGTGGTTATCTCTCCAGCTGTCAGGTTTCGTTTAAAACCACTTTTGCCTGTTAAACAAAAAGCACACCCTATTTTACATCCCACTTGTGAAGAGATGCAAATCGTATAGCGTGCATGATGAACTAATTTTCCTTCTTCATCCACCTGTTCTTGCTTCATAGGCAGCAAGACGGCTTCAACGGTTTGATTATCTTTGAGTGCAAAAAGATATTTTTTACTGCCATCACAACTCTCTTCAATCGTTACTATGCGCAAAGGATCAAGATAATATGTTTCATTGAGTTGTTCTTTAAGTTCTTTGGGTAAATTTTTCATCTCATCAAAGGATGTGACATATTTTTGATACAACCATTGATAAATTTGTTTGGCTCTAAAAGCAGGTTTAATAACTTCAGATAATTCTTCTTTTGATAAATCAAATATATTTTCTTTTTCCATAATACCTCAAATTTTCATATTTTTTTCTACATGTAATGTAATTAATTCTTTTGCTTTTGCGTGATTTTTTAGAAAATCATCGTGTGCATTTTCATTACAATAATTGGTAACAATAAACAAACCAGAACAGGGTAGATTGAAATGGTTTGCAACACTTAAGATAGAGAAAAACTCCATATTTTCAATGTCTCTATCATTTTCTAACATCTTTTTTGCTAACGCTTCGTTGGTTGTAATGTAATTGCTTGAATTGACATTGACCAACGGATGAGTTGTTCCACGTGAAACATGGGGGATTTTTGTTTCTATTATCGTTTGCAGAGGCGTATAACACGTATCTTGTAAAAAAGCCAATTCAATATTACTGGCATTGTGACTTAAGAGAATATCAAGAGGGGCAAATTTTCCATAGCTTCCCGCCGTCCCTACAAAAAATAAAAAAGCAGGTTTTTCCTCTAAAATGTATTGTGTAAGCGTTATTGCACTTTCCACTAACCCTACACCAACTGGTTTTGCAAAGTCAAATGTTTCATTTCGTCCAGCACATAGAATCATAATCTCACCGCAATTCCCTCAGCTTTGAGGTAGTGTTTTAAATCCATAATATCAATCTCTTGAAAGTGAAAAATGGAGGCAGCCAGTGCTGCATCAGCCCCATTAACAAAGGCTTCTTTAATATGTTCCATACTTCCCGCTCCACCACTCGCAATCACAGGGATATTCAGCATAGAACTCATTTGAGAGGTGAGCGGAATATCATATCCATTCTTGGCACCATCGCAATCCATAGAGGTTAAAAGAATCTCTCCAGCACCTCTCTGGGCAGCCTCTTTTGCCCAATCCAAAGCATTTAATCCTGTATCAATACGTCCACCATTGACATAAACGTGCCATGAATCACCTGTACGTTTTGCATCTATTGCAACGACAATACATTGAGACCCAAAACGTTTTGCTGCTTCGTTAATAAAATCAGGATTTGCAATAGCTGGAGAATTAATACTGACTTTATCACACCCTACATGTAAAAGTTTATAAATATCTTCTAAGGTTCGAATGCCTCCCCCAACAGTTAGGGGAATAAAAACTTCACGGGCGACCTTCTCAACAATATCAACAATTGTTCCCCTACCCTCATGGCTTGCGGTGATATCTAAAAATGTCAATTCATCCGCACCTTCATCGTTGTAGCGTTTTGCAATTTCAACAGGATCCCCCGCATCTTTAAGTCCTACGAAATTAACGCCTTTGACAACACGTCCATTTTTGACATCTAAACAGGGAATAATACGTTTTGCAAAATGCTCCATAAGGCCTCTTTTTTTAGTAAATTAAGTTAAAAAATGATAGCGAAAGAATTAAAAAAAACTTCTGAAAATCTTAAGTACACTCTAAACTAACAAGTTTATAAGTAAAGATTGAGTACAATCACTCAAACTTAGAAAATATAGGGTACAAATTGATAGAAGCAAAAAAGAAATTTGGCCAAAATTTTTTAAAAGATACAACCGTTGTAAGTAAAATCATCCAATCGACGCCCAAGAATAGAAGGAAACTGATTGAAATTGGGCCTGGATTAGGTGATTTGACGCAAGCGCTGTTAAAGGTAAAACCTGTAATAGCCTATGAAGTCGATGAGGACTTGTGCGTTTATTTGAGAAAACAATATGCGACGAAGCTAGCAGAAGGGCAATTGACATTGGTACAAGCCGATGTTTTAAAGCAATTTGAAAAAGGATCGCTCTGTGAGGAGCCTTACGATTTGGTTGCTAATTTGCCCTATTACATTGCTACGACAATTATTTTGGAAGCTTTGGAAGACCAGAATTGCAAATCGATGATTGTAATGGTTCAAAAAGAGGTGGCAGAGAAATTTGCTGCACTTCCAAAAACAAAAGAGTTTACCTCTTTGGCGATTTTGGCACAAAGTATTGGGACGGCTACCATACTTTTTGATGTACCTCCAGAATCGTTTGAACCACAACCTAAAGTGGTGTCGTCTATTCTCAAAATTGACAAACAAACAGAGTTTGTTGATGGAAAATTTTCTGGTATTTTTGAAAATAATGAACAATTGCAAAAATTTAAAAAGTATTTGCGATGTTCCTTTCAAAGTCCTAGAAAAACTTGGTTGAGAAATATCTCTTCTGAGTTTGATAAATCGTGTGTTTTACATGTAATGCACGAACAAAATCTTCCAGAAACGATTCGTCCTCACGAAATTGGCGTCTTGTCTCATCATCTACTATTTAAAACATTAAGGTTGAATGATGCAAGAAAACGAAGTAACGCAACAACAAAACAGTAACGAAAAACAAGTGAAAGAGAATGTGCAAAAACATTCAAAACCAAAGCAATCACCACAAGCTAACACAACAAACAAAGAAGTGAGTCAAAACACTCAGAATAACACCCCTGAAGTAGCCGGTGAGCATGCTCCTAAAAAACGCAATAATCGTAGACGAAAAAATAATAATAAAACACCAACCGCTTCTATTGAGGGGAATGAAGTCTGGCAACGGGATATGAAAAAAGCCATTGAAGCCAATCAAAAAATGCACAAAGAACGCCTTAATAAAGCTCCTATTATTGAGCAAAACTCCAAAGGGAAAATTAAAATTACACCTTTAGGTGGTCTTGGTGAAATTGGCGGAAATATTTGTGTTTTTGAAACAGAAAACTCTGCCATCATTCTTGATGTAGGCATGAGCTTCCCAAGTGAAGATATGCACGGTGTTGATATTTTAGTGCCTGATTTTAGCTATTTGCGACAAATTAAGAAAAAAATTGCTGGAATTATTATTTCACATGCCCATGAAGATCACATTGGAGCCATCCCGTATTTATTTAAAGAGATGCAGTTTCCATTGTATGCCACACCTCTTCCTTTAGGTATGATTTCTAATAAATTTGATGAACACGGGCTTAAAGGGCACAAAAAGTATTTTAGACCTGTTGAAAAGCGAAAAGTGTATAAGATTGGAGAGTTTGAAATTGAGTGGATTCATATTACGCACTCAATTATTGATGCCTCAGCTTTGGCTATTACCACAGAGGCTGGAACGATTATGCACACGGGTGATTTCAAAATTGACCATACGCCTATTGATGGGTATGTGACTGATTTAAATCGTTTTTCAGATTATGGTGAAAAAGGGGTTTTATGTTTAATGAGCGATAGTACCAACTCTTATAAAGAGGGGATTACCCGTTCAGAGAGTACTGTTGGCAAGACATTTGACTCTATTTTTTCTAAAGCAAAGGGACGTGTCATCATGTCCACATTCTCTTCAAACATCCACAGAGTCTATCAGGCGATAGATTATGGTTTGAAGTATGGACGAAGGGTGTGTGTGATTGGGCGTTCTATGGAGCGTAACCTTTTTACAGCAATTGATTTAGGTTATATTCAACTCGATAAAAGTATTTTCATTGATCCGCATGAAGTCAATAAACACAACGATAAAGATGTTTTAATTGTGACCACCGGAAGTCAGGGAGAGACGATGAGCGCTCTGTATCGTATGGCAACAGATGAGCATCGCCATGTAAAAATTAAACCCACCGATCAGATTATTATCTCTGCAAAAGCGATTCCTGGTAATGAGGGAAGTGTTTCTAAAGTGTTGAACTTCTTACTCAAAAGTGGCGCAAATGTAGCATATCAGGATTTTAGCGAGATTCACGTAAGTGGTCATGCCGCTCAAGAAGAACAAAAGCTTATTTTACGATTGACTAAACCAAAATTTTTCCTTCCAGTGCATGGTGAGTACAATCACATTACAAAGCATAAAGAAACAGCAATGCAGTGTGGGATTCCTGAGCGAAATATCTATTTGATGAGCGATGGTGATCAAGTTGAGTTGTGTGCAAAATATATTAAAAAAATTAAAACCATTAAAACAGGTAAAGTGTTTATTGATAACCAAATTAATCAACAAATTGCGGATGATGTCGTTATTGATCGTCAAAAACTTGCTGATTCTGGTTTAGTGATGTTAGTGATTCAGTTAGATAAAAGTGAGCATAAACTGATTGCTAAACCAAAAATTATTAGTTATGGGTTGGTCTCTGATAGAGAAGATAAAGCATTTTCCATTGAGATGGAAGGGGTCATTGATCAGTTTATTGTGAATGCAAAAGTTGAATTATTAGAGAATGCTCGTGCCTTAGAAAATGAGTTACGTCAAGTTGTCCGTAAACATATTTATCGACAAATGAAAAAGTATCCAACCATTGTGCCAACAATTTTCATGATGTAATAAGGCTGAAAATGGAAGATTTTAAAGCAATTGCCAAAGAGGTTTTAGAACTAGAGGCGCAGGAGCTATTAAACGCTGCACGCTGTATTGGCGAAGAGATGAGCGAGGCAACCCATTTGGTTGCCAATCTTAAGGGTAAGTTGATTGTAACAGGGGTAGGCAAAAGTGGGCTGATTGGTGCGAAGATTGCTGCGACACTTGCCAGTACAGGAACAAGCAGTTTCTTTTTACACCCCACTGAAGCATTGCATGGTGATTTGGGAATGATTGGGAAAGAAGACGCTGTGTTAGCGATTAGTTACAGTGGTGAGAGTGAAGAGTTGATTAAAATCTTGCCACATATCAAGCGATTTAATATTCCTCTTATTGGTATGGCTCGTACCAAAGAGTCTTCATTAGGGCGTTACAGCGATATTTTTATCCCTTTACATGTAAAGAAAGAGGCGTGTCCTTTGGATGCTGCTCCAACCTCGTCTACAACGCTCACATTAGCCCTTGGTGATGCGTTAGCTGTTTGTCTTATGAAGAAAAAAGATTTTCAAAAAGAGGATTTTGCTTCGTTTCATCCAGGTGGAAGTTTGGGTAAACGTCTTTTTGTCAAAGTGCAAGATTTGATGCTGAAAGAAAACTTGCCTATTGTCCAAAAAGAGACAAAACTTAAGGATGCTATTCTTAAAATGAGTGAAGGACGTTTGGGTAATGTTCTTATTACAGATAAAAATAATATTTTGTTAGCAGTATTAAGTGATGGCGATTTACGTAGAGCTTTAATGCGGGATGATTTTAGTATGGATGTTAGTGCCTATGAGTATGCAAGTAAACATCCAAAAAGATTAGAGGATGAGACGCTTTTAGCCAGTGATGCTTTAGCGTTTATTGAAAAACATAAAATACAACTTTTAGCGATTACGGATAAAGTAGGGATGCTAAAAGGTGTATTACATATCCACCATTTAGTGGAAGCAGGAATAAAATAAATGGAATTAATGAGATTAAATAAAATGATTTCGCATAACACGCACTATTCAAGGCGTGAGGCGGATGAGCTTATCAAAGCAGGTCATGTTAAAGTTGATGGCAACGTTGTTCAAGACCTTTCGACACAAGTAAGTTTTAAAAACAAAATTGAATTAAATGGCAAAGCCTTGTTTGAGAAGCATGGTTATTCGGTTATTGTGTATCACAAACAAAAAGGTGAGTTAGTGAGTAAGAAAGATGACCGTGGTCGTAAAACGATTTATGATACGCTTCCTTCAAAATTTGCGCATTACCTAAGTGTTGGACGGCTGGATTTTGCCAGTGAAGGATTGTTATTGCTGTGTGATTCTCCCTCTGTAGTATCGGCTTTGATGCATGGGGATTTAGAGAGGGTTTACTATGTAAAAATTAATGGTTTGGTCAGCCCTGCTATGGAAAAAGCGATGCAAGAAGGACTTTCTTTAGAAGATGCCCGTAGAGGCGGACATGTAAAAAGTGAAATTCATGCGATGGATTTTGCGCCGTTTGTCAATTATCGTATTATTAAAAACTCCCCTACTTTTTCAACGATTAAAGTAACGATTAATGAAGGAAAAAATCGAGAGCTTAGACGTTTCTTCGGTTATTTTGATGTTGATGTTGTGGATTTAAAACGTGTGAGTTATGGGAAAATTGATTTGGGAATGCTCAAACCTGGCAAACATCGTTTTTTTAGTGCAAGTGAATATACTGCTTTGCGTGATTATCTTGAGTATGTGAAGAAAGAACAAGGCAATGATCAATAACTTTGCCCTCTTCTTTCGCCCCAAAGTGATTGAAGAGCTTTCCGGACAAAAGCATCTGAGTGGTGAAAATAGCCCTTTTCGTAAACTTTTAAAGTCAGGCTCTATGAGCCATTCTCTCTTTTTTGGTCCAGCAGGTGTTGGCAAAACAACGCTAGCACGTATTGTTGCCAATACCTTGCAACACCCGTTTTATGAGCTGGATGCCACCAGTATTAAGGTTGAGGAGATTCGTAAAATTCTCTCCCAACACCGAGGGGCTCTTCAAAAACCACTTATTTTTATTGATGAGATTCACCGTCTTTCTAAAACACAACAAGAAGTGCTTTTACTGCCTATGGAAAATCATGAGGCGATTGTTATTGGTGCATCCACAGAAAATCCCTATTTTGTGCTCAGTTCTGGCATTCGTTCACGCATGATGCTCTTTGAGTTTTATCCTTTAGAAATGAAAGATATGGAAGCCATCTTAGAGCGAGTGCATGAGAAAATTGAGTTTCAAATCGACGAAGAGGCTCGTGAATATTTGATACGTTCGAGTGCAGGCGATAGCCGTTCTCTTCTCAATCTTCTTGAATTTGCGCTCAAAGTGGATTTACATGTAAACATGCAAACCCTTAAAGCCTTGCGCCCAAGTGCCCTTAAAGATGGCGTGAGTTCGGACAATACCCATTATAATCTAATTAGCGCCATGATCAAAAGTGTGAGAGGCTCCGATGTGGACGCTGCACTTTACTATCTTGCGCGTTTGATTGATGGAGGCGAGAGTCCTGATTTTATCGCCAGGCGGTTGGTTATTTTGGCGAGTGAAGATATTGGAAACGCAAATCCAAACGCACTCAATCTTGCCTCAAGTACGCTAATGTCTGTGAGTAAAATCGGTTATCCCGAAGCACGCATTATCCTCTCCCAATGCCTGATTTACCTTGCATGTAGTCCAAAATCTAACAGTGCTTATAACGCGATTAATCAAGCGTTAGCGTATGTCAAAAATGAAAAAGCACTCAACGTGCCTGAACATCTTAAAAGTCCTTCTCCTAAAGGTTATCTCTATCCGCATGATTTTGGTGGTTGGGTTGAGCAAAACTATTTGGAAAAACCCCTTCATTTTTATGATAATTTGCCGATAGGATTTGAAAAGACTATGGCGGAGTGGTTGTTTAAAATTAAAACAAAAGATAACACTACTGCAAAAGCGTGAGTCTATGAGATTTTGTTTGTTAAAGGTTAGATAATGGAAATCAGCACGGCTTCTTTGCTCGCAAATCAACTTCAAACACTTGATCCTAAAGCAAATGCGAAGGAGAGTGCAACTAAAATCATTCAAGAGCATGCAAAAGAACTTCCTTTTTTAACATCTCCACAAAAAAGTATTCCTAACAATGCACAAGAAGTTATTGGAACATTACTTGGTGCAGCAGTCAGTGAAGCAAAGTCAAAAAGTGCCATTTTTGAGATACTGCAAAATCATCAACTTTTCAAAAATATGGGTAATTTCGCAGAAGATATCAAAACGCTTCCCTCTTTAATTAAGCCTGATGCTATAACCACAAAACCTTTAGCTCTTTTGGAGCTGTTTACCAAAAATATACAAATGATTGATGGGAAAGTTCTCGCACAACAGGTAAATCATTCAGGTATTTTTTTTGAATCGAAATTAGCGCAAGAAGCAACTCAAAAAGGGGTAGAAACCCTTTTGAAAGAGTTGACGAACAACATTCAAACTCTTTTAAAAGAGACAACACAAGCAAATGCTAGTATACCGCGCGATATAGCACCTCTTTTGGAACAGCTTAGTCAGACTTCATCACTTTCTACGAAAGAGTCTCAGGAGGGCTTAAAACAGCTCCTAGAGCTTTTTAGGCAAAATATTAAACAAGAGCAAGCACTTGTTCCATCGGGTAGTTTTAAAGAGGTTTATACGAATGTGCAAAAGCTTGATTATGCGCTGAAGCAGATGGATTTAATCGGCTCAAAAGTGCAAAATTATCCAGCTTCGATGAATGTAGAACAAAACTTTACCACTCAAGTCAAAGTGCTTTTAGAGCTTATTAAAGAGCAGTTGCCCGCCTTAAATCTTAAGGAGATTCAGCCTCAAGTGGATCAACTCTTAGCCAAAGAGAGCCTTTTAAAAAGCTCTCTTGAACCATTAACGCTCACTAAAGAGGTTTTAGCTCAGTCGCTTCCTTTGGAGATAAAAGAGAGTATGGCTCAAACGCTCGTCATGCCCTCTTCTTTAAGTCCATCGGTCTCACAACTTCCCCAAACGGTTGAAGAGGCGCTTCAATTGGTGGTGAATCGACTTAAAGCACAAATAGAGCTTATGGAGCCTGCTACCATCAAGCATGCCGATTTTTTAGAGAAAGCAAAGGTGCTGGAAAAAGAGATTCATGCGTTAATTAAGCCAGAGTTGTTTGTAGGAAAGGCGATGGCTCAAAAACTCTCCTTAGACCCTACGGATGTGGAACTTTTGAGCGATATGAAAGGGGTGCTTACCAAGCTCAATCACTCGCTTTCTCTCTCAGGGCAAAACAAAGAGGCTTTGGAGATTACCAATCGCCTTTTGACGCAAATTGAGTATCATCAGCTCGTTTCTTATGTGAGCAGTTCCACGCATTTGTATATTCCTTTTAGCTGGGACGGTTTAAAAGGTGGGTCTATGATGATGAAAAAAAGCAGTGATGAGCAGTTCCATTGCCAATTGGATTTGGATTTGGAAGCGTATGGCAAACTTAATATGATGCTCATTCTTTCCAATGAAAAATACATTGATATGACGATTGCCACACAAAAAAAAGAGTTAAGTGATAAGCTAACACACCATCTGAGCTTACTCAAACGAGCTTTTAATGAAGTAGGACTCATCACAGGAAATGTGAAGATGTTAGAATACAAAGATGTTGAGCGGGTTAAAAAGGATTATTTTAAAGGTGAAGAACTTCAATTTGGGATTAACATAACCATATGAGCACACAAACATCCAAAACACAAAAAGCCGTTGCGCTAAAATACGATAGAGAAAAACAGGGTGCGCCTAAAGTGGTCGCTTCAGGCAAGGGTGAAGTGGCAAATAATATTATTAAATTAGCGCAAGAACACGATATTTTTATTAAAAAAGATGCTGATCTGGTTGAGCTTCTCTCAAAGATTGAAATCAATAAAGAGATTCCGCCAATGCTCTATAAAGCCGTAGCGGAAGTCTTTAGTTTTATCTATAAAATTACCAACGATAAACGTCAATAATCGTTACATGTAACGATTAAATCCCTCGCAGTTTCAAGCTCAAAAGCCCTGCATATTCATGTAATGCGATATAGCTTTTATGCAACGCATGTGCACTAGGTAGATAATCCCAGCCATCTTTTTTTCGATGATTGATTTTAAAGTTTGTTGCAGCAGGAATGACGTTAAAGCCAAAATGCTCATAGAGCATGATAGAGCGTTTCATATGATAGGCTGATGTTACAAGGTAAATAGTGGGGTTAGTAACACCTGCTTTCTCAAAAGCCATTTTGCTAAACTGTGCATTTTGGTAGGTATCGAGGCTTTTATCTTCTACATGTAAAGAGAACTCTTTAGTGGCTAAACTCTTAGAATTAGGTGTTGCAATGTCAAGATAGCTCTTAAGCTCTTTGAGACTGTCTAAAAAGGCATCACTCTCTAAGTACTCTTTGTAAAGACCCCCACCGCTGAAGAGTAGCGGTAATTTGTGTGATTTGGCAACCATGAGTCCCCACATCATACGCTTGTAGGCATCACTGCTCAGTGGCAAGTTGGCAACCCCTTGCGTGTGCCCTCCTCCTAAGACAATAACCGCATCCACGGCAGTTACATGTAAAGGTTGGTTGTAAGGCTCCTCCAGTGGTTTTAGAAGCCAATCCGCGACGTAAGCATTGCTTAAAAGGTAAAAAACAACAGCATTCGCAAGGAAAAAAAGACGAAATTTTTTGGCATACAAAGCCGCAAAAAAGAAGAGAAGAATAAACACACCTGGCGGTAACACCAGATATGTAAAGAGTTTAGAGAGAATGTAGAGCGTACTCATTAGAGCATAATGGCACTGCGCTCACCCTCTGCAAGTTCACCGATGACATAGCCATCGCTACTGTTTAAAACAGCGTCCACATTTTCAGGGCTCACCACTAAAATCATACCTACACCCATGTTAAAGGTTCGGTACATTTCACTCTCTTCAACGTATTGGCTCATAAAATCAAAAATAGGAAGTGTTTTGATTTTAGATTTGTAGACATGGGCTTGTAATCCCTCAGGCAAGACACGAGGCAAGTTCTCGACAATGCCACCACCCGTGATGTGCGCTAAAGCGTTAATCTTCTCTTTAAGAGCTTTAAAAAGCTTCACATAGATGCGTGTGGGTGTTAAGAGGGTTTCGATGAGGGGTTTTCCGTTAAATTCTGTTTCAAAGGTGTAGCCTAAGTTATCAAAAAAGATTTTACGCACCAGCGAAAAACCATTGGAGTGAACGCCTGAGCTTGGAAGTGCGATGAGAACATCGCCTGCTTTGACGTGGGAAAGACGATTCATCTCATCTTTTTCTGCAATACCCACAGCAAAACCTGCAAGATCAAAGTCTTTACCATGGTACATGCCTGGCATTTCAGCCGTTTCGCCACCAATAAGTGAACACTCTGCTTCTTTACATCCTTCTGCAATACCTTTGACAATATTGACCGAAGCGTCAATCTCGAGTTTGCTCATGGCGTAATAATCCAAAAAGAAAAGCGGTGTTCCAAAGTTACAAATCAAATCATTCGCGCACATCGCAACTAGATCAATACCGACAGTATCGTAAATGCCCGAATCAATAGCAAGTTTAAGTTTCGTGCCTACGCCATCGGTTGCACCTAAAATAACAGGTTTTTGATAGCCTGTTGGAAGCTCATACGCACCTGCAAACGAACCAATGCCGCCAATGACATTTTTATCAAAGGTAGATTTTACAAGGGGTTTAATATTTTCGACAAATTGGTTTCCTGCGTCTATATCGACACCAGCGTCTTTGTAGCTGACTGTACTCATGCATAAGCCTTTAGTGGGTGATTGTTTAATAGATTTTAACAAAAGTATGTTAAAATCGTTATAAAATACAACGCAAGGCAGTCTGATTATTATGGCGTATGAACACGCAATTGTCCTTACCGGTAGCATTGGAACAGGTAAAAGTACCGTTTCAAAAATGTTGCAAGAACGTGGGTTTGAGCTCATTGATGCTGATACCATCTCTAAAGAGATTTTACCTTTACATGTAAAAGAGGTGAGAGCGCTTTTTGGCGAGGGTGTGATTGTCAATGAGGCCATCGATAGAAAGGCGTTAGGCGCGATTATTTTTAACGATAAAGCAGAACGTGAAAAGCTCAATGCTTTGATGCGCCCTCTCATTCGTGAAGAGATTTTAAAGCGCTCTGAGGTGTTGGAGCAAAAAGGGAAGCCTTATATTATTGATATTCCGCTTTATTATGAGAGCGAGGGGTATGATTGTAAGGTGGTGGTTGTGGTTTATGCGCCCGTTGAAGTGCAACGTAAACGTTTAATGCTTAGAGAGAATTTCACCAAAGAAGAGGCACAAAAGCGTATCGATGCGCAAATTAGCATTGAAGAAAAGAAAATCTTAGCCGATTTTCTCATCAATAACTCGTTTGATCTAAAATTTTTAGAGAGCGAGATTGAAAAATTTATACAGTACGTACGGGGAAGATATGCAGATTGCAAAATATAATGCCAGTGGAAACGATTTTGTCATTTTTCACACCTTTCATGAAACAGATAGAAGTCAACTCGCACAAACATTATGCCATAGACAAAAAGGTGTGGGTGCGGATGGTCTGATTGTCTTGCTTCCGCATGGCGAATACGATTTTAAATGGCAATTTTATAACAGCGATGGCTCAGAGGCTTCGATGTGTGGAAATGGTACGAGAGCGTGTGCGCATTATGCGTATACACAGGGTTTGGCACCAAAAAAGATGCGCTTTTTAACGGGCGCAGGGGTGATTGCTTCAGAGGTGATGGATAACATTGTTGAGACGGAATTAACTACCCCTAAAGTGCTCAGTGAATCCTTTGAAGAAAATGGTTTAACATGGCATTTTTGTGATACAGGTGTCCCTCATTTGGTGACCTTTGTCGAAGATGTTGCTTTGTTTGATAAAACCATAGCCCGCCAAATGCGTTATAAATACAATGCCAATGTGAATTATGTAATGCTCAAAGAAAATACTTTACATGTAAGAACCTATGAACGGGGTGTTGAGGATGAAACATTAGCATGTGGAACGGGTATGGCAGCATGTTTTTACAGTGCGTATCGTCAAAAGCGTGTGGGAGAAAGCGCTAAAGTGTATCCAACGAGTGGTGAAGAGCTTTTTATGCGTATTGAAGACCAAACACTTTTCTTTAAAGGGAACGTGCAAAAGGTCTTTGAAACAGTATGGGAACGTTAACCTCGTGAGGTTAGTGTGTAAACTTCTTATTGCCTCTTGCGTGTTCTTTTCAACCCAATTATATGCAGGGGGATTCTCTGCTGAATATTATCAAATAGAAGATCCCTCACAACAAAAAGAAGAGTTTATTCGCCAAATGAAAAGTTTGGTCGATAAAGGCAATGATGACATTCGTAAAGATCGGGAATTTATACGAGATTTTTTTGCAAAAGCAATGCCTGACGCTTTTCGTGGTTTAAATTATAAAAATGTAGGCTATCTTATTTCGCTGAGAAATAAATACGGTGTTGAAAACTTATTTGATAGAGACGAGTATTATAAACGCATAGATGTGATTCCTACCTCTTTAGCCCTTGCTCAAGCCGCACTTGAGAGTGGATGGGGAAAAAGTAGGTTTGCAAAAGAAGCCAATAACCTTTTTGGTCACTGGACTTACTCAGGTGTTGGATTAATGCCGCAAAACAGAGCTATTGGAAAAACACATATGATTCGTATTTTTGGGACACTTCAAAAATCAGTCAATTCGTATATGCTTAATCTTAATACGAATGAGGCTTACAGTGCTTTTCGAGAAAAGCGGTTTAAAGCACGAGAGAGCGAGAAAAAATTTGGAGGCATGGAAGCTGCTTCAACGATGATAAATTATTCTGAGCGAAAAGAAGAGTATATTAAAATGCTTAAAGAGATGATTATTCAAAACAATCTTCTTTTTTACGATGTGTAAATTAGAAGTTTGCTTCTTTCATTAATTCTGCTTGGTAATGTGCAATAATAGGATCTATGAGTTCATCGTAAAGTCCACCTTCCATAATCGCATCCAAACGGTAAAGGGTTAATCCTACTCGGTGATCGGTAATACGGTTTTGTGGGTAGTTGTAGGTACGAATACGTGCGCTTCGATCTCCTGAGCCAACTTGTTGTTTTCTGGCTTCACTCTCTTTAGCATTGCGTTCTTGCATTTGCATATCATAGAGTTTTGCTTTGAGAATTTTCATTGCTGCATCTTTATTTTTATGCTGTGATTTTCCATCTTGATTGACGACAACGATACCTGTTGGTAAGTGGGTAATACGTACAGCACTATCTGTTGTATTAACAGACTGCCCACCATTTCCAGATGAGCGCATCACATCAATTTTTAAGTCTTTTTCTTGAATGTCAACTTCAACATCATCTACTTCAGGCATAACCGCAACGGTAACAGCGGAAGTATGTACCCGACCTTGAGATTCAGTTAAAGGGACACGTTGTACACGGTGAACACCACCTTCGTACTTAAGACGTGAAAAAGCTCCTTGCCCTTTAATTAAAGCGATAACCTCTTTATAGCCATTGAGAACACCCTCGCTTAAAGAGACAACTTCAACTTTCCATCCACGGTTCTCTGCATAACGTAAATAGGATTTAAAAAGATCTGCCGCAAAAATAGCCGCTTCATCGCCACCTGTTCCCGCACGAATTTCTAAAAAGATATTGCGATCATCGTTGGGGTCTGTCGGCAAAAGAAGGAGTTTTATCTCTTCTTCTAGGGTTTCTTTTTGCAATTCAAGTGTTTTAAGTTCTTCTTTTGCAAGTTCACCTAGCTCTTCATCATCTAAGAGAAGTTTGTTTTCTTCAATTTGATCCAATGTTGAAAGATACTCAAGCGTCTTTTCTTTAATGGCTTCTAAATTTGAATGCTCTTTAGAAAGGGCTGTCATTTTTTTAATATCGTTAGCAACGTTAGGATCACTAAGAAGTGTCGTTAATTCATTGTAACGATCTAAAAATGGGAGTAACTTTTCTTTTAACATAGGGGGAGATTAAAAAAAGGAAGAATGTTGCCGCAAATTATGCAGCAACAGTACCTAGTGTATTAACAAGTTGTGCCAATCTACTTACACGGCGTGCTGCAGTATTTTTAGGTAAAATACCTTTGCTTGAGTAAGAGTGGAAACTTTTATTGACATTTTTTAACGCAAGAGCAGCAGCCGCTTGGTCACCTGCTTCAACAGCCTCTTTTACAGCTTTTGTAAGATTTTTGATTCTAGTTTTATAAAATCTATTTCTTTCTGTGCGTTTTTTAGTTTGTCTAATACGCTTTTCTGCTGACTTATGGTTTGCCATAGATAAGCCTTTCATTGTTTAAATTTAGGCGTAGATTATATAAAAATTAATATTAAATCTAACTTATTTTAAGGGCATTTTAAAATAAAATAGGTATTTATACAACAGTAGCTTTTAGGAGGAACGCATTATTTTCTTTTTCCAACGATTAAAAAAACTTTTTTCTTCACCATAAAGAGCATAATGAAATTCATAAATATTATTAGCGATGTACTCTACATGATCACGAGCGTTATCGTCTCCAGCAAATAAATAAATATCATTTTGTTCCAAATTATTTTGCCAATCAGGAAGAAGCATAATTTCTTTACGGCGAATGCGCATCAATGGTATAAGATTGTTAGTGAAATTTCTATTTTTCAACGATGTTCTTAAAAGAGAGAGCGGTAACGTTGATGTCGAACATTTGTCATTTAAAATATAAGCTTGCGAAGCATCAATTCTTAGTGTAAAAAGTTGTGGGTGAAGATCAATCTCTAATAGTTTTTTTGTGAGAGTACTCATAGTAGATTCGTCAAGTAAATGAATGTTCTTAATAAAAAGATCAAGTGCTGGATTTAAAATCGCATTAATCGTTTTATTGATAAGTACTTTGGCGGGAATGAAAATAGTATCAATATTTGAGCTTTCAAAAATAGAAAAATCTTCGAGTTCATTTTCTCGAGCGATGGTAATAAGTTTTGGATTGAGCTTTTTGGCTGTCGCTAAAATAGAAAGATTGGTTGTATCATCATTGGTTCCCGCAATGATCGCAACACATGTATCGATATCTAGCGCTTTGAGCATCTCTTTATCGTCACCATCACCAATGAGTACTTTGGGCTGTTCTTGAAAAGTAAAATGTTCTTTTTGTTTTGGATCAATTTCAGCAAAAGCGATTTCAAAATGGTTTTGTTTAAGGACTTCATAAATACTTTTTCCCATACGTCCATATCCACACACAATGTATTTGCCACGAGGAAGATGAAGTGGAGGATCATAGAGATTGCAAAGACCATAAATCCATCGGACGACTTTAAGGGTTTGCGGTGTGTTGATCGCCATATGAATATGCTCGGCAATAATTTCAAAAGGATTTTCAATAATTTGAACACCAATATCCATCAGATTTTCGGTTTGATTTTTGGTCGTTGATTTAATGGCCATGCTAATATTAGGATTTAGGACTTTAGATGTGAGTGCAATACGAAGATTAAGTGCATCATTTTCAAAAAGACTTACGATAGCTTTACAATAGGCAGATTTTATTCCTGCCATTTCTAATGCTTTTGGATTGTGTGCATCTGCATTTAAGCAATACACAGGTGGCGTAAAATTTTCTAATAAAAGATGGTTGCGCTTTTCTTCATCTTTTTCAATGACAATTGAGCGTAACCCAGATTCATTTGCTTTTTTAATAATTTCACTGGTAATAGAGTTGTAGCCGAGAATAATGATATAACGCTCTTTAAGATAAGTAATATTGCGTCTAAATTTTGCACGAGAAAATTCTTCTAAGAAGAGTTTGTCTTGGAGTAAAGCGACTAAGGAACCTAGACTATAAAACCACCCAGTTACCGTTATAAAGATGGAAATAGAAACCCAAATACGTTGAGGATACGTAAATGTAAAAGGTGTTTCACCAAATCCTATGGTTGTTGCGGTATAGCTTATAAAATAAAAAGCATCAAAAATAGTGAGTCGATAGGGATTTCCTTCATTGTCTGCCCCATCAATAATTAAAAGACCGATAATTGAGATAGTGTATGTAAGAATAATAACCAAAAAGGGGGCACGCATTTTTTGTAAGATAAGCCATAAGGAGCTATTTTTCACGAATACTCTTTAGCGTTTTGATTTAAGTGTATCTCCAATGTAGAGCAATACACTAGTAATATTTGCAAATAAAGCACCACCGCTGAGACTAATAATCACCGATGTAATCTCTTTGTCAAGGGTATAAGCATAACTAGCAATGGTCCAAATGGATGCGGCCGCAATCAGTTGAATATCTGCTACAAAACTGCTGGCTAAAAGCACAGAGCCTAATTGCGTTTTATCTCCAATTTTCAGTGTTGTCGCAATAATATTCACAACAACAGCGGCTAAAAGTTCATACTTACTGTGCACCGCTAAATCGGTTAAGTCGCCGTAAAAAAACCCAAAATTAAGTGTCATGGCTAAAATAATAAAAAATCCAGAAATAACCTTGTCTAAATTCATTGTTTTCCCCGTTAGTTTAAGATGCTAATAAGGTATTATACCTTTTACATGTAAAGATTAAAAAAGTTTTGTTACAATTTGTTCAAATTATCTTTACATGTAAAGAGTATAGGAAACGAAATGAAACTTTTTGGAACCGATGGGGTACGTGGAAAAGCGGGTAAAAAACTGAACGCCTTTATGGCAATGCGTTTAGCGATGGCTGCGGGGATTTATTTTCGTAAAAACTCAATTACCAATAAAATTTTAGTGGGAAAAGATACGAGACGCAGTGGTTATATGATTGAAAATGCAATTGTCTCGGGATTGACAGCGGTTGGGTACGATGTGAGACAAATAGGTCCTATGCCAACTCCCGCCATTGCATTTTTAACGGAAGATATGCGTTGTGATGCGGGCATTATGATTAGTGCGTCACACAACCCTTATTTTGACAATGGCATTAAATTTTTTGACAGCTTTGGCAATAAATTGGGTGAAAAAGAGGAAGCGGAGATTGAAAAAATCTATTTTGATGATGATTTAATTGAAAAAAATCAAAAAATGGAGTTTGATATTGGACGTTCTAAAAGAGTTGATGATGTGATTGGTCGTTATATTGTTCAAATTAAAAACTCTTTTCCAAAGTCTTTAACACTTAAAGGGGTTCGTATTGTTTTAGATACGGCCAATGGCGCAGCGTATAAAGTTGCGCCTACCATTTTTAGTGAGCTTGGTGCGGATGTTGTAATGATTAATGATGACCCAAATGGAAGCAATATTAACCTCAATTGCGGTGCTTTGCATCCTGAAGAGTTAGGGGATGAAGTACGCCGTTTGCGTGCTGATGTGGGCTTTGCCTTTGATGGTGATGCAGACAGGTTGGTGGTTGTGGATGAAAATGGTAATCCAATCCATGGCGATAAATTATTGGGCAAAATTGCAACCTTCTTACAGAGTCAAAACAGGTTAGCTAACAAAGGTGTTTGTGTTACCGTTATGAGCAATCAAGCGTTAGAAGATTATTTAGCAAAAACAGGTATTAAAACGTATCGTTGTGATGTGGGAGATAAAAACGTTTTAGAGTGCTTATATCGAGAAAAAATTAACTTTGGTGGGGAACAAAGTGGGCATATTATTCTCTCTGATTTTGCTAAAACAGGTGATGCGTTAGTGGCCGCTCTCGCTGTGATGCACTGTATACTCACAGAGAAGAAAAAAGTGAGTCAATTACTGAATCCTTTTGAACTCTATCCACAACTTCAGCAAAACATAAAAGTGGATAATAAAATTCCACTCGCTGATCTAAAAGGTTATGCCTCTTTGGTTGCAGAACTTGAAAGTCACAAAATAAGGGTTTTAATTCGCTATTCTGGTACGGAAAATTTATTGCGAATTTTGCTTGAAGGACAAGATGAAAAAGTGCTTGATAGCGCGATGGAACAGTGCGTTAAATTTTTCAAAAGTGCTTTAAATGAATAGGACGGTATTGACGCTTCTTGTATCGCTTTGCACCATTTTTATAGTCGACCAATTTATTAAAAATATTTTTTTAGAAGGGTTTCGCTGGAGAGGCGAGTATTTCTCTCTCATTCTGACCTACAACAAAGGTGTTGCTTTTTCAATGCTTTCGTTTTTAGATGAGTATTTAAAGTACATTCAACTTTTTTTAGTCAGTGGTCTTGGTGTATACCTTCTCTCTGAGCGGGCGTTACTTCATAAATATGCGTTACCCATTGGGATCATTGCTGGTGCAGCGTTTAGTAATATTTATGACCGCTTTTTGCATGGAGGCGTGGTTGATTATTTCTTTTGGCATTATGGTTTTGAATTTGCCGTCTTTAATTTTGCCGATGTGATGATTGACTTAGGCGTTGTCATTATTTTGTGGCGTTCATGGAGAGAGCCAAAGTGTGCCCAATAATATCTGGCACACTTTTTGATGTTTAACGGTAGAGTTTTTTCTCGTATAAATCATTTAAAACGTGAATAATACCTAATGCTTTTTGTTCTAGTTGTACGTTAGAAGCTTTAGGAACAAGTTTAAAGTTATCATACTGAAATGTTTGAGGTTTCATCCCCGCACCAATCACTGCAATTTCATTTTTTTCTCTGAGTGCGTAGACATCATTGAGATTCATTAATGCTATTTCAGGTTTATGTTCACTAAAAATGCTATGCCCCAAAATAGGATAGTCAAGGTCTAAACCCACCAAATCAAGTGCAGTGGCTAAAACATCGGGTTGACTTGAGAGAACATCATACTTTAAAGGTGTAATGTCTTTTGCAACAATAATGGCTGGAATTTGAAATGTTTTGACAGGGATGACATCATCACCATACACTCTAACATTATGGTCTGCTACGACAACAAAGACTGTATCGTTATAGTATGCCTCTTTTTTAGCAAGTTCAAAAAACTTCCCAATGGCATAATCAGCGTATTTAATAGCATTTCGTTCACTTTGTTTAGGTTCATTTGGCTCAAAATCAATTTTACCCTCAGGGAGTTCAAAAGGTGCATGATTGGATTGGCTAAACATGACAGAGACAAATTTTTCATTATTTTGTGCATGTGTTTTAAATTTTTCATTTGCTTTAATAACTAAATCCTCATCACTCACACCCCACGTGCTTCGAAATGAAGGATTTTCAAAGTTTTTCTCTTCAATAACCTCATCAAATCCATTTCCAAGATACCAGCTTCGCATATTATCAAAACGTGCTTCTCCTCCGTAAATAAAGCTTGATTTATACCCATACGGTTTTAATAAGGAAGCTATGGTAAAAAAATCATTTTGTGATTTTGTGCGTTTAAGAATGCCCTCTCCAGCAATAGGCAAGAAGCCAGCACTCAGAGCACTAAGTCCTCGGATACTTCGTGTTCCATTGGCATAAAGATTTGTAAAGGCAATCGCTTCATCCCCAAGACGATTCATATTAGGTGTTAGATGAGACTCTCCTCCGCTAAAGCGTACAAATTGTGCTCCCATGCTTTCTTGTATGAAAATGACTAAATTTTTAGGTTTATCGGACTTAAAATGAGTGGTAACCGTTCGATAAAAAGGTCTCATGGTGTCTTCAATAGGAATGTGAAGAAGGTTAGACGTGAGTGCATAGGCTTCATTAAGAGAGATTTTCCCATACTCTTTCACCATGTCAGCACTGTTTTTTTGATTGCTGTAAATAGCATAACCAATACTGTAAAGAGAATTTTTGGTGATTTCATTAATGATTCTATTAGTGCTGTACAGCGCATCAGAAATATTGGCAGGACGGTGACCAAACGATGAGCGAATACCTAAAAAAAGGAGCAACAAAATAGGTACTAGAAGCAATAGTCGATGTCCATACGGTGTTAAAAAAGCATTTTCCAGAGCAATAAAGCGTGATTTTACAAACCACAATGCAAAAATAGCCATCATCAAAAAAGAGAGAAGGAGCTCAAAGGCATAATCTTTCCATAAAAGCGAAGCAATTTCTTTGGGAGCATCAAGGTATTGAACAAACAAATAGTTTGGTCTTACGTCGTATTGCGCAAAAAAAGGGAATGTTGCATTTTCAATAAAAATAAGAATAAGAAACCAAAATAAGAGATAGAGTTTCATAAGGTTTGTCAGTTTGAGGGAGAGAGAATGCGGAAAGATGCCTAGCAACAAGGTGGGTACTATTAGAATAATAGATAGAACCATTGTGTCCATTCGCGCTCCATAAATAAATGTGAGCAAGGAGTGTGTTAATGATATATCGTGTAACCTATCAACATAAGATAGGTAGAGCAAAAATCTTCCAAGAAATAAAAAGAATAAAAGTAAGAGATAGGTTTTAAAAAGTTCTTTTACAAAATGCATACGTATCCTTGTCAATAGTGTTGAAAATGATTTTAAAGAGTGAATATGAACAGAGAATGAATAAAGGTTTTTACCCTCTAAAGAGGCTTTAAGTATTGATTCAGTATTATATCGCTCTATTTTAAGTAGCTTTTAAACACAAAAGTGTGTGTGGAAGAACTTTGAATAGGCTAATAATGGGAATATGGTCGCGTAGCTCAGTTGGTAGAGCACTACCTTGACATGGTAGTGGTCGGAGGTTCGAATCCTCTCGTGGCCACCATTTTTTGTTCTCCCGTTGGTTTGGGAGTTCATACAAGTAAAGGACTTATTATGATGAATGATGTTATCGCCTATAAAGATGGCGCTTTTCTCATCGACACACAAACTGCACTTGCCTCCTCTAAGACTTACGAAGACAAAATCTTATTTGACAATTCAAAAGATGCGCTTGAAGTGATTCGCCATTCGTGTGCACACTTAATGGCTCAAGCTATTAAAGCACTTTATAAAGATGCGCAATTTTTTGTTGGACCTGTTATTGAAGATGGTTTTTACTATGACTTCCGTGTTAGTGAGAAAATTGGTGATGCTGATTTAAAAGAGATTGAGAAGAAAATGGCAGAACTTGCCAATGCAAAACTTCCTATTGAAAAAATTTATACAACCAAAGCAGAGGCCATTAAACATTTTGCGAATGACGATTTGAAACAAGAAGTTATGTTGCGAATTCCGGATGGTGAAGTATCTATTTATAAACAAGGTGATTTTGAAGATTTGTGTCGTGGGCCACATGTGCCTAATACCAAGTATCTTCGATTTTTTAAATTGATTAAAGTAGCAGGAGCCTATTTAGGCGGTGATGAAAAACGCGAAATGCTGACACGCATTTATGGCATAGCGTTTTCAGATAAAGAGAGCCTTAAAGATTATGTCACCATGATTGAAGAGGCGAAGAAGAGAGACCATCGAAAAATTGGTAACGAACTCAAGCTTTTTACGTTTGATGATGAGGTAGGAGCAGGACTTCCTATTTGGTTACCAAACGGTGGACGTTTGCGTTCAAAATTAGAAAAATTATTATTTTCTGCACATCGCAAGCGAGGGTATCAACCTGTACGTGGACCTGAGATTTTAAAATCAGATGCATGGAAAATCAGTGGTCATTATCAAAATTATGGTGAAAATATGTATTTTACCGTTATTGATGAGGCTGAGTATGGCATCAAACCTATGAACTGTTTAGGACACATTAAAGTGTTTCAAAGTGAAGTTCGAAGTTACCGTGATTTACCACTTAAATTTTTTGAGTATGGAGTTGTTCACCGTCATGAAAAAAGTGGTGTGTTACACGGGCTTTTTAGGGTACGTGAATTTACACAAGATGATGCGCATATTTTCTGTACACCGGATCAAATTAAAGAAAATGTTTTAGAAATTTTAAGTTTTGTCGATTCTATTATGAATACGTTTGGATTTCATTATGAAATGGAAATCTCAACTCGTCCTGAAAAATCAATTGGGGATGAGCGTTATTGGGAAGTTGCAACGCAGGGTCTTAAAAATGCGTTGGATGAAAATGGTATTAAGTATGGTATTGATGAAGGTGGTGGAGCATTTTATGGTCCAAAAATCGACATTAAAATTACGGATGCGCTAAAACGTAAATGGCAATGTGGTACTATTCAAGTTGATTTTAACTTGCCGGAGCGTTTTGATATATCCTATGTAGATGCCAATAATGAACATGCACGTCCTGTAATGTTGCATCGTGCTATATTAGGATCATTTGAGCGTTTTATTGGTATTTTAATTGAACATACTTCTGGCGAGTTTCCATTTTTTATTGCTCCAACGCAAGCGGTGATTGTGCCAATTTCAGATGCACATTTGTCCTATGCTAAAGTTTTAGCCAATAGATTAATGGAAGAAGGCATTGATGTTGAAATTTCTTCTAAAAATGAGAGTTTAAACAAACGTATTCGTAATGCCGAAACTATGCGTGTTCCAATGATTTTAGTGATCGGAGATGCAGAAATTGAAAGCCAGAGTGTTGCAGTACGTGACAGAAGAGAAAGAACACAGTATAATTTGACACAAGAAGCATTAATATCAACTATGAAGGAGAAACTGAGTGAGGTACACTTTTGAGTAAAGACAAAGAAGTCATACTAAACGAAGAGATTAGGGCTGCTGAAGTAAGATGTGTTGGTGATGATGGTACACAGTATGGTATTATCACCAGAAATGAGGCTCTTGCAAAAGCGGATGAGCTTGGTTTGGATTTGGTGCTCATTGCACCTGATGCAAAACCTCCTGTTTGTAAGATTATGAACTATGGTAAGTTTAAATACCAGCAAGAAAAAAAGCTCAAAGAAGCACGCAAAAATCAGAAAATTATCGAAATTAAAGAGATTAAACTTTCTGTAAAAATTGCAGTGAATGATATCAACTATAAAATAAAACATGCTCGAGAATTCCTTGAAGAAGGAAAGCATGTGCGATTTAGAGTCTTTTTGCGTGGTCGAGAAATGGCCAATCCTGAGGCGGGTGAACAAGTATTGGAAAGTTTATGGCCAATGCTTGAAGATATCGCTGAACGAGAAAAAACTCCGAAGCTAGAAGGTCGATACATTAATATGCTGGTTACGCCTAAAAAGTAGTCTAGCTTCAGCTAACTTTCTTCATTTTAATCCCCTCTAAGGAAAATTAAGCTAATATAGCCGTTTTCTAATGCTAGAGGGGATGTTTTCCTGTTTAGATTTTAGAATAATTACAAGGAGTAAGCATGCCGAAAATGAAAACGGTACGCGGTGCAGCCAAGCGTTTTAGATGCGCAAAGAATAAGATCAAAAGAGGCGCTGCCTTTAGAAGTCATATTCTTACTAAAAAACCAACGAAAAGAATGCGTGGTTTGAAAGTCGCTAAAACTGTTGATGCACGCGATGAGAAGTCCGTTAAATTAATGCTTTGTAAAGCGTAATTTAAAAAGAGTTTTTGACAAGAGTCATTCACCCTACATGTAATGTTCCCCTCTTTTGAGGGCAAGTTCCCTTGTGGGACACCGACATTGATTTATTTGGTCAAGGAGACACCATGGCAAGAGTAAAAACAGGTATCGTCAGAAGAAGACGTCACAAGAAAATTTTAAAGATGGCAAGAGGCTTCTTTAGTGGAAGAAGAAAACACTTTAGAAAAGCGAAAGAGCAATTAGAGAGAAGTTTGGTTTATGCATTTCGTGATCGAAGACAAAAGAAAAGAGATTTTAGAAGACTTTGGATTACACGTATCAATGCAGCATGTAGACTAAATGATATTAGTTACTCACGTTTCATTAATGCTCTAAATAAAGCCAATATTGATTTAGATAGAAAGATTCTTGCAGATATGGCGATGAATGACCCTGAAGCCTTTGCAGTTGTTGTAAAACAAGCAAAAGCAGCACTGTAACTTTAATACATTGAGGTGATGGTTAGATTAACCATCACCCTACTCTTCTCTAAGGTTTTATTTCACTCTTCTTTGGATAGATAAAAATCGTTTTTCTTTCTACCAAAATTTTCTCTTTTTCATCTACTGCAAACGCTTTAATTATCACTGGTAAATTCTTTGTCTCATCACTCAGTTTATTCGCAGATGAGGAGATAATGACAATTTTGTTGACTTTTTGTCCCGCTTTCAGCATGAATGGTTCAGTTGGTTTTTCAATTTTAAGCTCTGAATTTGAGAGTTCAAAATAGTAGGAATGATCTTTTGAATCTGTATTTTGGAATAAAAATGTATAAACATTTTCAACCGTTTTGTGATCTGAAGACATTTTATAAAGTTGGCTGGTTCGATTGATATTAAGCAACATATACTCTTTCTGACTTCCCATGACAAACAATCCAACCAGAACTAAACTTAATGCAACCATATAGGCAATAGTTCTAAAACGGAAGTAATTCGTTTTTTTATTTTTTTCAATTTCCATAGAACTTGTCCACGTAATTAAGGAAGGTTTTCCCATCTTTGACATGACGGAAGTACATGCATCTGCGCATTCAAGACAGTTGATACATTCTAATTGCATTCCTTTTCGTATGTCAATATGTGTAGGACAAACTCTTACACAAGCTTCGCATCCTGTACAATCATCACTCTCCAAAGGCGGTTTATTGCTAAGTTTTATTCCTTGCGCATTATAAATTTGTCCGCCACGTTTTTCATTATAAATGGTTTGAATGGTATGTTCATCAAACAAAGCAGATTGGATGCGTGAATAGGGACAAATATAGACACAAAAATTCTCTTTAAGAGCGACAACATCGTAAATTAAAAAGGATGTAATTCCAATAAGAAAACCATACATAACACTGTGCTCAAGAGGGTCTTGTAAGTAAGCAAAAAAATCTTCTGGAGGAATAAAATACCATAAGAAATTCGAAGCAGCAATGAATGCTAGAATAGCCCAAATTAAAATGGCAAGAATACGTTTTAAAAGAGAATTTTCTTTAGGCTCTTGCTGTTTATTTTGGATACTTCTATGAATACCTAATAGTTTTGTTTGAATAAAATCACGAAAAATAACTCTAAAAATCGTTTGGGGACAGGACCATCCACACCAAACACGTCCGCCTAGCGTCGTAACAAAAAAGATTGTCAGAAAAAAAAGCATTAAGACAAATGGCATAAGATAAAGTTCTTGCATATCAAATGTTGTAAACAAAAGATGCAACTGCTTTTTATCAAAACTCAGTAAGAACAAATGATTGCCATTCACTGTAATAAAAGGCAAAGTAAGCGCAATAAGCGAAATAAGTCCAAAGACGATATAACGTTTTTGTCTGTAAAATGTAGAAGCAAGGGATTGACTCATAAGAATTCCTTTAATCAGAGAGTATGTGGCTAAGAGAGCACTCTTGTTGGTATGCATGTTTAGGGATAAAAGACTTATCATCGGTTGATTTCAAAATCGCGACTTTAGCTTTAACAAGCTCTTTTAATCCACGAGAGTTAACGTAATCTTTCAATGAAGTACGACTTACATGTAAAGTTTCTGCAATTTTAGTAATAGGTTGTTTTTTTTCGAGAAGTTCAATAATTAAAGAACGATGAACATCAAACTTTGATTTCGAAATACGACCTTTTGGTCGTCCATTTTTCTTCTCTTTATTTTCATTCTCTTGAGATTCTTGATGTTTTAAGAAAAGTTCAAGGAGTGATACAGGCTCACTTTGTGAATGTATAGATGTATTAATATCTGCAATATGTACAGTAATAGAACGTTTTAGCAAACATTCAAAAATTTTAATAAGCTCATCGGTACTTTTGGAAAGTGTATAGAGATCAAAAATAATTAAATGATCATTTTCACTTAAAGAACGTAAAAAGCCTCGAAACTCTTTTCTTTCCTCTAATGTTGAATTAAAATCAGAATTTTCAATTTCTGTTGAATCAAGATTGATCTCATGATGATGGGTATATTTTAAAATCTGCTTCTGTTGTGCTGTAATGGGAGTCAGTAGATTTTGATTTTTTAAAAGCGCAATATACATAAAATTGTCACCTTTTTGTCATTTTATTGAAAGTATACAAAGATTGACGTATGAAGTCAATATAAAAAAGATTTTTATCGTCAAAAATAGGATAATACCCGTTTACATGTAAAAATAATAATATCTCTTAAGCTTACATGTAAAAGTACTTAGGTATAATCTGCCCCTAAATTCATCAGAAAGGTGGTGGATAGAGTATGCCAGGAATTAAATTACATCCTAACGAATCGTTTGACGAAGCGTATAGAAAGTTTAAAAAACAAGTTGATCGTAACCTAGTTGTCACTGAAGTGCGTGCAAGACGTTTCTATGAAACAGCAACCGAAAAACGCAAAAAAGATAAAATTAGCGCTCGCAAAAAACAGTTGAAAAAACTTTATATGCTTCGCCGTTACGAGTCAAGACTCTAACACACACAGCCAAGAAGTTAGCTTCTTGGCTTACTTCTTTTTCTCCTTATTTAAGACTTTCCTCAAAATAAACTAATCAAAGCTATGATAACATTAAGAACAAATATATTTCTTTGTGTTAGCATAAAGGTCATACAATGGATAAAAAACTTACTGTTCTTGAGGCGGCGAAGCTTTTAGGTGTTAGTAAAGAGGCTATTTACAACCGTTTGCGAAGAGGCTCGTTGCAGAGTGTTGTTGAAAATGGTGTGAAATACATTATGCTAACAAAAAGTAATCTAAAAGAGAGTACTCCAGCACGTCGAGTTGATATGAGTATTGAGAATAGTGCTTATGTAGAATTATTAAAAGTGCAACTTGATGAGATGAAGCAAAAGAATGCAAAATTAGAAGCTGATAAAGAGCGTCTTATTGCTGATAAAGAGCGTATGCTTATTGAGTCTAAAGAAAAAATTGAGATGATTTATAAAGAGCGAGATGAGCAGTTAAAAGCTATTCTTTCTTTAGCAAATCGACAAATCACCCATACAAACACTGAGCCAGCATCCTCATGTAATGAAGAGCATTTAACACCAATGTCGCCCAGAGTGACACCATCAATACATGCGTATGAAGAGGCAGATGTTTTAGACGAAGAAGAACATAGGGAAACAGATTTCACAGTTGATGCTTACAGCGACTGGAGAGATTTGAGAAGTTATTTAAAAGAAAAAGGATTTTCAAAAAAAGAGAAACACGACATTAGTGATAAAGTAGGTAAAAAAGTAGGACAACTTGATAGTGTCATGGATAAAAATGGAAAGTTATTTATTAAAAAAGGTAAAAAACTCAAAGAGATATTAGGAGAATAATAATAATGAAGTACATTCGAAAAATTTCAGATTATATGATCGCTGGAGGCATTGGTGTGATGGTCATTGCCAGTATGCAAGGGTGTGAGCAAAAAGAGGATAAAAATGCTTTAGCCGAAGCTGCAAAAACACAAGGCGCACTGGTTATTGTCGATGAAATATCACCAGGTGAATATAAAATTGCGGAAGAATATCCTAGTTCTACTACCCGTGTTATTGTTCGACAACCTGATGGAAGTGAGCGTATTTTATCTCAAACTGAAATAGATGCTTTAGTCAAAGAAGAAGCTGCTAAAATTGATAATAATACTTCAGCTTTAACAAATCCACAGTTAAGCTCAGGGCAGATGGGGTTGGGTGGCGTTTTACTCTCTAGTATTGCAGGCGCAATGATTGGTAGTTGGATTGGTAATAAGCTTTTTAATAACCAAAATTATCAAAATCAGCGTGCAACAACGTATAAATCACCTCAAGCTTATTCTCGTAGTACTACAAGTTTTAACAAACCTATGTCTACTTCTAGCACCAGCAGTGCCAGTAAAAGCAGTGGTTTTTTTGGTTCAAAATCAGGCACAACAACCTCATCAACCAGTTCAACATCAAAAGCGCCTAGCAGTTTCGGAGGATAAATTTAAATGGTATCAACAGAAAAAATTAAACCCTTAAGTAAAGACTTTTTAGAATCAATTGGATTTTATTGGCATACCGATAGCGATGAGACATCCTACGTTGCAGATGAATTGGTTTTAGTCAGTAATGATGAAGTAGAAGCGTATTATGAAGCGGCTAACACGTTATACGACATGTTTGCAGAGGCGGGACAATACGTTATTGACAATGATTTATTTCACGAGCTTAATATTCCTTTTAATTTGGTTGAATTGATTAAAAATTCATGGGAAAATGATGTGCATTGGCATTTGTATGGTCGCTTTGATTTTGCGGGGGGCGTGGATGGAAAGCCCATTAAACTCATTGAATTTAATGCCGATACGCCTACCTCGCTCTATGAAACAGCCATTATCCAATGGGCGATGCTGAAAGCCAATGGGATGGATGAAGCCAAACAGTTCAATACGGTTTTTGAAGCGCTCAAAGAGAACTTTAAACGGTTGGTTGTCTTAGAGGGTGATACCGAAGAGTTTGCTCGTTACTATGAGGGATGGAAGATTTTATTCTCCTCTATTCGTGGGAATATTGAAGATGAAAACACCACCCGTTTGCTACAAACTGCCGCCAATGAAGCGGGTTTTCACACCGATTTTGCCTACGTCGATGAGGTAGGCTTTAACGGTAGTGAGGGCATTTTTAAGGATGATGAGAATTTTGAGTACTGGTTTAAACTCATTCCATGGGAAAATATTGCCATTGAAGAGGGTGATTTAGCCCTTTTGTTGGATGAAATGGTGCAAGAGCAAAAGGCGATTATTCTCAATCCTGCCTATACGCTTCTGTTTCAAAGCAAAGCATTTATGAAAATTTTATGGGATCTTTTTCCCAATCATCCGTTGTTGCTTGAGACGTCGTTTGAACCGCTTAAGGGGCAAAAACAGGTTGAAAAGAGAGCCTTTGGACGAGAAGGGGCTAACACTGTTATTTATGAGCGTGATATGTCTGTGATTGAAAAAACAGAGGGCGAATATGGTAATTTTAAACCCATCTATCAAGCGTATGCAGAGTTGCCCAAAGATGAACAAGGACGAAGCTACCAAGCGGGTGTTTTCTTTGCGTACGAGGGGTGTGGCTTAGGGTTTAGGCGAGGTGGATTGATTATGGAGAATTTTTCAAAATTTGTGGGACACCGCATAAAGGATTAAGTGATGAAAATAGTCTGTTTGGATGCAAAAACATTGGGTGATGATGCGGATTTAACGCTCTTCTCACAGTTTGGCGTGTTTGAAGCCTTTGATACAACTTCTCTTGAAGAGCGCATACAGCACATTGGGGATGCCAAAATTGTGCTCACCAATAAAGTTTTGATTGACAAAGTAGTGATGGATGCATGTCCCAATTTAGGACTCATTTGTATTACCGCTACGGGTATGAACAACGTTGATTTGGAGTATGCAAAGTATAAAGGGGTTGTGGTTAAAAACGTTGCGGGGTATTCTACGGCGTCCGTGGCACAAACAACGCTGATGTTAGTGCTTAATTTGTTAGGAAAACTTGCCTATTATGATGCGTATGTGAAATCGGGCGAATGGGTTAAAAGTCCTATTTTTACCCATTTAGCTCAGCCTTTTTCTGAAATCAAAGGAAAGCGTTGGGGCATCATTGGGTTAGGAAATATTGGTAAGGAAGTCGCTAAAATTGCCACAGCGTTTGGGGCAGAAGTGCTCTATTATTCGACCAGTGGCGCCAATCATAATGGCACGTATCGACAGGTTTCTTTAGATGAGATGATGCAAACGTGTGACATTGTCTCCATTCATGCCCCTTTGAATGAAAAAACACGTTATTTGGTGCGCAAAGAGCAATTGCTTATGATGAAAAAAGGTGCCATCCTGATCAATGTTGGACGTGGAGGCATTGTGCATGAGGGTGATTTGGCAGAAGCGATGAATAGCAAAGAGCTTTTTGTAGGGCTTGATGTCTTAGAAAAAGAGCCTATGGAAGCGAATCATCCGCTTTTACATGTAAAGCATCCTGAACGCTTGATTATTACACCGCACGTTGCGTGGGCAAGTGTGGAAGCAAGGCGTGAGCTGATTCGTTTGGTGGGTGAAAATATCAAAGATTTTTTAAGACAATAAGGAGAAAAGATGGCAAAAGAGCATAGTTTTGACATTAGTGCGGAGATTGACAAACAAAAGTTTAAAGATGCGTACGAGCAAGCCAAAAAAGTGATTACCAATCGTTGGGATTTTAAAGGGGTGACGTGTGAGTTTGACCACAATGAAAAAGCCAAAACCGTTACTTTAGTCACCACGACAGATTCAAAAGCCGATGCGATGGTTGATGCGTTGGTCTCTGAGGCGATTAAACGGGGCATTTCAGGCAAAGCGCTTAAAGAGCTCAAACGTGAACCTGCTGGTGGGGCTAAAGTGAAAGTAACGGTGAGTATTGTCGATGCAATTTCCAGTGACGATGCCAAAAAAATCGTCAAAGAGATTAAAGATTTGAAACTGAAAGTTCAAGCCTCTATTCGAGGTGATGTGGTCAGAGTTGAGGGTAAAAGCATTGATGATTTGCAAGAAGCCATTGCCGCGATTCGTGGGTGTGAATTTGACTTTCCTGTGAACTTTACCAATTTAAAATAACGCATGCAACCCATTCCTCCACGCATTGAAGTTATCCCAAAAATCAAAGGGTTTTGGTGCAAAGTGGCGCAATATGTTTTGTATGGACTCTTAGCGCTGAGCCCGTGGGGTGTGGGTTTGTGGATTGGGTATGCGTACAATATATGGGCGGGCATCGCATTTTTTCTCTTTTTAACACTCGTAAGCGGTGTGTTTAGCTCTAAAATGCGCATTGCTTCCATTCCCTTTGAACAACGTGAAATGAACTACTCGACCATGGCCATTGTGAAGTGGTATGTGGCAAAAAATATCTGTTTAGACTAAAGGCACTCTGTGAGAAATCAACCCAAATATCATTTTTTTAAAAATACAACTTATGCACTTAAAGGGCTTAGAGATATTATTGCTCATGAGACATCATTTCGTTTGGAGCTCATTTTGGTGCTTTTTTTAACCCCTGTTCTTTTTTTCATCCCTGTGGAGCTTAGTTATAAACTGTTGATGTTTATCGCTCTCATGGGAATGCCCATTGCTGAAGCAATGAACAGTGCGATTGAGCGGGTGACCGATTTGGTAACGCTTGAATACCATGAAATGGCAGGACGTGCTAAAGATGCAGGCAGTGCGGTGGTTTTTTTAAGCATTGTTGTTTTTGTAGTGGTGTGGTTTTTGTGTCTCGTGAAAGCTTACATGTAACGCTATTTGAGGCGACTAAAAACGGTGTATGTCTCCCAGTAAATATCGATTGATTCTTTGAGCTTTTCATCTGTTAAGGTTGTCTTTTTCTTAACTCCAAAGCGTTGTATAAGGCCATCTTGCAAGATAGAAGTATCTTTTTTAGGATTTTTAAGATAGGCCATCATTGCTTTTTTTACTTCCGCTTCGCTGCTATATTTCAGTAGATATCGGTAAAAAAATTTGTCAATTTTTACAGCCAATTCTTTGTGGCAAGAAAGACAGTTTTGCTCATATACATTTTGTTTTGCACAGCAAATGGAGCTAATAACCAATAAAAAAAGAATATGTTTTACCATGAAATTTTCACACGTGTTCCTTGATTTGCTTGAGAGTCAATTTTTACATGTAAAGAGTACTCTTTAGCAATTGCCCAGACGATATTCAGCCCAATACCAAACCCTCCCACACTTCTATCAAAGCGCGTGTAGCGTTCAAAAACTTGATGGATTTGACTCTCTTGTATTCCTCGACCGCTGTCTTGAATGACAATGCCCTCAGGGCTAAGGCTAAGATAAATAGAGCCTTGGATGGTGTTGTATTTAATGGCATTGGAGAGAATATTATCAATCAATTTAGCCATTTTTTTTCGATCAATGATTAAGGTGATATTCTCTTGTAAATCCGTGCTTATCGTAATCTTTTTTGATTCTAAAAGCAGTGTAAAATACTCAATGCGCTCTTCAATGAGTGTCTTAAGATCAACGCTTTCATCGTGTGAGCCCATATGATTTGAAAGAACCAAATAGGTTAAATCATCATAAAGGTTTGAGATAGTTTTAGAGGCAATACTCATGCGTTTAATCTTCTTTGCCAAGGCGCTATCGAGTGTTTCAAGTTCAATCATCTCAATGTTGGAGAGAATGGCATTAATGGGAGTGTTAAGTTCATGTGTGGTGTCTTTAATGAAACGATCTAACAGTACAATAGTCTCTCTCATGGGACGCAAAAGAAGGTTTAGTAAAAAATAACCAATAACCACTAACACGCCAAAGATAAGCCCACCATAAAGAAGGAGTTTGCGGTAGACTTTACGATCCCATCGCTTTGGCGCTGGAACTTCAAGAACAATGTAGCGTGCACCCAAATAGTAAGACTCTAACTCTTTAATAAAGTAAATTCTTCCATTTTCGAGATAAATATCTTCATAAAGATTGACTTTTTTAGCATGCAGAGTCGAGAAAATTTGTTTGAGTGAACTATCGTAAATGGCAGAGTTAAAGCGCTCATCTCTTGGGTACGTTTGTTCTTTTTCAAAGTTTACATGTAAAGATTTTAGGCGTGCAATTTGCTCATTAGTGAGGTTTGAAAGGCTCTCTTTTTGATTTTGAAGCATTAAATTACGTTCAAATCCATAGTATAAAAATGCCACAAATGCCAAAATAAGCAAGGTTAAAAAGGCGTAAAGCCCCAAAAACGACCAAAGCGTTTTTTTCTCGCTAGAGCGTAAATTTATATCCCAGTTTTTTAATGCTAACAATCTGTTCTTTCCCTATTAGTTTGCGAAGGTTTTTAATGTAGGTGCGAAGGGTATCGTCACTGCCTTGTTCGTTGTAATCCCAAAGGTGCGCCATAAGTGTCTCATGGCTAATAATTTCATTTTTCTTTTGAAGGAAAAGTTTCAGCAGTTTTGCTTCTTTGTTTTGAAGCTGTATGGCATGATTGTTGATAAAAAGTTGATGTGTTTGTGTGTCATATTCACTGTTTTCATTCAGGGTTATTTTGTTGCTTTGCGTATGAAAAAACTCTCGTTTTAAAAGAGTTTCAATGCGAAAGAGAAGCTCTTTTAAGGCAAAAGGTTTACGTATATAGTCATCACATCCGCTTTTATACCCATGTTCAACATCTTCGATACTGTTTAAGGAAGTGAGAAAAATCGCAGGGGTATTTCGTGATTCTTTACGCATTTTACAGAGCAGTTCAAAGCCGTTTAGATATGGAACATTGACATCGAGTAAAAGAAGGTCAAATTGCTGTTCATAGAGGATCTCTTCTGCTTTTTCTCCATCATAAACAGGGGTGACATCATACCCCTTAGACTCTAGAAACTCGCACACGGTTTCACTTAAGTTCGTGTCATCTTCTAAAAGGAGTAGTTTAGTTTTCACGCTGTTCTCTTCGTTGTTTTTCTGCTTCATAAAGCGCTTTTTGTTCATCGTTCATTTGCTCAAAACGTTGTGTGAGTTCTTTCAAAAAACGCTCCATTTTTACCTCTTCGACATAGCCAATTAACGCAATTAACTCTTCCGTGCTCATTTCACTAAAATCTGTTTTTGCAAACAGTGTTGAAAGTAAAAAAAGAGTGAAGAAGAGTGCTCTTTTCATGCTTACTTACGAACCTCGTTTATCCATGTGGCCAGTTGCTTCACCACATCTGCCGTCGCAAAATTAAAGGCTTCTACCACACCCGCTGCTCCATTGGTATTGGTGACATCTTTTTTAGAAGAGAGGCGAGCACTGCCTAAGACTTCACCGCTTTTAAGTTCAATAAGATGCACCCGAAGACTAATATACACATACGATTTTCCACCTTCAACGAAAACTTCTTCAAAGTTGTGTAAAACGGATTCTAGGACTAAGTTGTTTGCGGCCATAGAAGTACCAGAAATGACTGATTCAAAATGATTTTGGTCTTCTAAAGCTTCCGTGATGAGGTGTTGGAGTTTTAAACTAGGGGTTTCACTCCATATGCCATATTTGTAAGGCTGGGTCGCACCACCTTTTTTGTACAAGATAGCTCTGGTATTGAGTCCGCTAGGTGTGTCAATACGTGCAATTTTGAGTACATCGTTGTTGTGTGTCTCAAATCGCTCTAGTTTAATCATGGGATCAAGCGAGTAGTTGAAGGGTTTGAGTGTTGTTTCTTTAACACTACAACCACTAAAAAGTAAAAGGGCACAAAGTCCTAAGAGTTCTTTTTTCATCATTTATCCTTTTTAATTATTAGAGTTCTTGCAGAACTCTTGATACACCTTAAGTGCTTTTCCTTCTTGCAAAATGAGTTTTGTAAGAAGTCTATTCATTAGGAGCTGGTTGGATGGTCTCTGATTTAAAGAGAATATCACTCGGGCTGTCTTTAAGATTATTAATTAAACTTTTTGCTTCGTTTAAGACCAAATGCAACTCTTCAAGGGTACTTTGAAGAGGGATAAGATTTTCTTTGACCAAAAGGTCAATATCAAAAGAGCCTTTTTCCAATTTTTGATTTAAGCCACGCATAACCGTATTCACACTTTTAGCAGCTTCTCGTACGTTATCCATCGTATCAATGCCTGTATTATCAATGGCGGAGGTAAAGGAGCGTGACATAGTTTTGATGCCATTGGCCGCTTCAATAGACTCTTTGAGCAGTTGGTTAATCTCTTTGTTATGCGCTTCAATATTTGCCATGGTTTTACTCGTAGACTCAGCAATTTTAGCACTGTTTTCTAAAATAGCTTCAAAATGTTTGAGGTTTTTATCGCTCATAATGCTCTCAGCTCTTTCAAAAATTTTCTCTGCTTTGGCACTGACTGAGGTAATGGTTTTATCCAGACGTGAAAAGGTAGAAGGGCGAGAATAAATAATGCCATACTCCTCTTTTGCACTTCCCGTTTTAAGCTCTTTAGAGTTGTTGATGCTTCCTTGAAGTTGAATGTAGCTAAGCCCTGTAATGCCTTGCGCTTCAATGACAGCGTAAGTACTTTCTTTAATGGGTGCGTCTTCTTGTACACGAATGATGACCAAAACCTCTTCGGCATTTTTAGGATTAATGGTAATGGCTCGCACTTCACCAATTTGCACACCATGCAGTTTCACAGGGGCTTTTTCATTTAGCCCTGAGACAGACTCTTTGGTCGCCACTTGGTAAAATTTAAAACTTCCCTCATCCGAGTAGCGTCCCAACCAGACAATGGAGACAACACTACCAATGAGCAAAACGAAAACAAACGCCCCGACCAAAATGTAACTTAAACGATTTTCCATCTCTGCCTCAACTTAAAAATTTTTTCAATGCTTCATCATCGGTCTCTTTTAAGACCTCCATTGTACCTTCAAACAACACTTTTTTGTCCCCTAAAATAATAAAACGATCCAACACATTGGCAATGGTCTCTTTATCGTGAGTCACCATCACCACGGTAATACCCAAGGTATCTCTTAATGTGACAATGAGCTCATCAAACGCTCTGGCACTTTGTGGGTCAAGCCCAGAGGTAGGCTCATCTAAAAAAAGAAGCTTTGGATCAAGGGCGAGTGCTCGTGCAAGCGCTGCTCTTTTTTTCATTCCGCCACTGAGTTCTGAGGGGTACATGGTGGCAACTTTTGCTGGAAGCCCGACCATAGAGAGTTTCATAAGGGCAGATTTTTCAATCAGCCAATCAGGCAGGTTCGTATACTCTTTCATTGCAATGCTGACATTTTCAAGAATGGTTAAAGAGGTAAAGAGTGCGCCAAATTGAAACAATACGCCCCACTGCCTACGTAAACGCTCTGCCATTTTTGAAGAGGAGGTCGCAACGTTCGTACCAAGTACGGTGATAGAGCCTCCGCTGATTTTTTGAAGCAAAATCATCTCCCGAAGCAGGGTTGTTTTACCACTACCACTACCGCCTAAAAGCCCAAAAATTTCCCCTTTGGCAATGCTAAAACTCACTCCATCGTGAATGGTGTGTCTGCCAAAACGGGTAATAACATCTTTGGCTTCAATGAGTGTGCCATTTTTCATAATTTTAGCTCCGTTAAAAAGACGGAGATAAGTGCGTCCATCGCAATCACCCAAAAGATAGCATTGACCACGCTGATGGTGGTGTATTTTCCCACGCTCTCGGTATTGCTCGTAATTTGAAAGCCTCTAAAACAGCCAATGGTCGCAATAATACACCCAAAAATAGGCGCTTTAACTAAACCAATGATGAGGTGCTTTAACGCAACGGTCTCCTTAATACGGTCAATAAACTCCACAAAACTGACATCTAATCGAGTAGAAGCGATAACCATTCCCCCAAAAATAGAGACCACATCGGCGAAAAAAACCAAAAGAGGCAGAGAGATAATGAGCGCAAACAAGCGAGGAAGCACCAAAAAATTCCACGGTGAAAACCCCATGGAGCTCATCGCATCAATCTCATCGGTCAGTTTCATCACCCCAATTTGTGCTGTGTACGAAGAAGCACTGCGCCCCGCAACGACAATGGCTGTGAGCAGTGGGGCAAGTTCACGCACCGCTGAGATGGTAATCATCTCGACAATGAAAATATTGGCACCAAATTTCTCCAACTGTGCCGCACCTTGATAGGCGATGACCACACCAATTAAAAACGAGGTCAGCAAAATAATAGGAATCGCCCCGGCACCGCTTTGTTCAATGTGATACAACGTTGCTTTCAAGCGAAAGGTGGAGGGTTTCACCACAAGCGTGCTGATGGCGTGTGCAAGCTCTCCTGTGAAAGAGAAAAACGAGGCAAGGGTCTTGTAACCCTCAACTATGGTTTTACCTACATTTTCAAGAAAAGAGAGGAGTGCCAACTCTTTTTTCGCTTGAGGTACTTCGTGGGGATAGTGTGTTTTGCAGATAGTAAAAAGGGTTTCAAACGCTTTGCTTTCGCCCGTTGTGTGAACCACGCAGTGCTCTTTTTCAAGTTTTTGCATGTGATGCAAAAGCAGCATAATGCCATGCGTATCAAATGTTTCAATGCCACTAACGTCAAACGTATAGGAGGCGTGAGGGTTACATATAAGCGTTTCAAAAGCGTTTTGAAGCGTGTTTATGGACTCTTTGACCCACTTGCCACGCACGATGACACGAAAGCCCTCAGAGCTTTGTGAAAGAAGAAGCGGAGGCTGTTTTTTCATCGCTTGCAACCTGTTTTTGTTTATTATAACATAAGGTGAGTAAGGGCGAAATTTTGTGGTTTGGGTGAGAGAAAAAGCGTTACATGTAAAGGTTGAAAGTATGAAATTATTTATAAATATCGCCCCTACTATCTACTTTTAAAATTTTAATTTCATGCTCATTCATATAAAAAAGTATGCGATACTTGGAAACTCTCAATCTAAAAATAGGAGGAATGTCGTCGCCTACTAATCGCTTGACGTCACCTTCTGGCAACTTAACAATGGCGGTATAAAGACGTTTTTGCAAGGTATGGTCGTATTTTTCAAAGCTTTTCTCAAATGTTTTAGAAAAAGAGATTTTCATACATTGTACTTTTTAGCAAAATCGCTCTGCTCTACAAATGTATCGGTATTCATAATATTTAAAATCTCTTCTTTATCTTTTGCATCTAAAAGAAGCGTTGCCTTCTCTTTGGATTGTGATGTTTTAAAATAAGCCTCTAAACTTTCACGCAAAATCTGAGAAACAGACTTTTTTTCCAAAAACCCAAATGCTCGTGCTTGTTCGTACAGTTCTTTGTCAATGGTTAGACTAATTCTATGCATAATGTGCTCCTTAGATGTAGTGATGTATAAGCATCATTATAGCACAACACCTTGTAGAACTGCAAAAACAATCAACAGTTACATGTAAAGCTGTAAACCTTCTTCTAATGCCCACGCCCTAAAAGTTCGGAGGCTTCCATGACCACCATAAACGCTTCATCATCCACGCTTTGAATGAGCTCTTTGAGTCTAGGAATTTTGCTATTTTCTACCACTAAAAATATCATGCGTTTCTCTTCGTGTTCAAAAATGCCACTGCCTTGCACAATGGTTCCATAAGGTCCTAAGTGGTGCACAATGGTCTCGCAGAGTCTTTCTATTTGGTTTGAGACAATGTGCACGACTTTTTTGGAAGGTCCACGGGTGAGGAAGATATCGATGCTTTTGGCGGAGATGTAAATGCTCACCAAACTCCAGAGTGCTAAATCCACATTTTTCGCAATCAACGCAATCGCAACAACAATCAACATATCAATGATGAGCATGACCGTTGAGGCTTTGATGCTACTTTTGGAGGCGATAATTTTAGCGATAATGGTCGAACCCCCTGCGGATGCTTGTCCGCTTAAGATAAATCCTAGCCCAATGCCCACGCAAATACCCCCAAAAATGGCGGCTAAAATGACATCCTGACTCAGTGGAGCGATGTGCATCCACGCACGCATACCATCAATACACATTGAAGTAAGACCAATGGCGATAATGCTTCGAAGGGTAAAATGTTTGCCAAAAAACTTCGTGCCCAAAAGAAGCAACGGAGCGTTGATGACCATCATCATCACACCTACGGGGTAGTGAAAAAGGTAGTGCATCAAAAGTGCCATACCGCTTGTTCCACCCGTGACAAGGGCATTTGGGATGAAGAGTGCGACCATGCCATACGCTAAAAACAAAGAGCCCAAAACAATAAATCCATAATTTTTTACTTCCGCTGTTACCTTCACGAAAACCTTTACATGTAAAAATAATTTTTTGGATTGTAGCACATAATTTTCGATGTATAGGGCGTTTTGTGCGTAATTTTTAGGGTTTACATGTAAAAATATGACTACGGGGAAGTTTTTGGTAAAATGGGCGCAGTGAAGTTGTGGAAAAGGAACGTGTGAATGGATAGGAACCGTAGGATTGTGAATTACTCGCTTATCGCTTTGGCGGGGAGCGGTGTGTACTTTAGTGTAAAAACCATGTTTAACTCTTTAGAACCTCCCAAAAAAGCTCGTTTGGATGCTGCTACATTTATTGACACGACCACCCTCCCCTTGAATGAAGTCTCGTTTTTTACGTGGCAGAAAAAACCGCTTTTTATTCTTAAAAAAGATGCAACCCTTAGCTTAGATGAAAAACGTGATGTGAAAATTGGCGAGTATTATTACACGGTGATGATAGGTATTTGTACTCATTTAGGCTGTGTGCCAAAGTATGAAAGCGATCTCAAACGCTTTATTTGCCCTTGCCACAATGGACAGTTTGATCAAAATGGCATTGCCCTTTCAGGACCTGTGAGCAAACCTTTAGTGATTCCTCCTTTTAAAGTTCAAGAAAATACGCTTATCGTTGGAGAAATAGGTGAAGCGTATTTGCAACTCAAAGAGAGAGCCAACGCATGAATTTAAAACTCAGTAACTTTAACATTTTGCTCTACACAGGCACCATCATGGTGGTTTTATGCCTTTTGCTTTTGGTCTCTGGCATTTTTCTTGCGATGCACTATATTCCTGATGCAAATAAAGCCTTTGAGAGTGTTCATATCACCATTATGCAAGAAGTGAATTATGGCTGGTTGTGGCGTAAAATCCATGCCCTAGGCTCCACGTTTTTCTTTTTATTGCTTTACATTCATCTTTTAGGGATGCTCTATTTTGGCTTTTACAAACACGGTAAAATGAAGTACTGGTACAGTGGTATGGTGCTTTACTTTTGTTGCATGGTCATTGGCTTTACAGGCTATGTACTGCCTATGGGGCAAATGAGCTACTGGGCGGCGCAGGTGATTACGAGCTTATTGGAGTACATTCCTGGGGCGGGTGAAGACATTGTGCTCTGGGTGCGAGGCGATTTTAGTGTGAGTGGCATTACCCTACTTCGTTTTTATACTTTGCATATTGTGGTGATGCCTTTTGCTATTGCCTTGATGATTTTTGTGCATATTGATTTTATGAAATGGTACGCTACGACCAAACTCTCATGGACTCGTAAAGGTTTACATGTAAGCAAAGAGGAGCGTTTTAGTAAACATGCCCTCCCCCCAAAAGAGCCAAAACCATTTTTTTCCAATGCCGTGTTAAAACCGCTTTTAGCGTGTACACTCTTTTTAGCGTTCTTTTTTTATTGTGTCTTTTTTCATGATTATTTAGCTTTTGATGCGCTCAATCTCACCCCTGCCAATCCTTCTGATACACCTGCTCATATCTATCCTGAGTGGTATTTCTTATGGATGTTACAACTGCTAAAGAGCTTCTTCTTTGATATAGGCTTTATTAAAGGCTCCTACATTGGCATGGCTTCTTTGGTCGTGGTAAATATGGGATTGTTATGGATGCCACTTTTGGATAAAAATCCACGCCGTATTCCAGCGCACCAACGTCCCTACTTTTGTGTGTGGTTTTGGGCGTTGGTACTCTCGTTGGTTGCCCTTACGATTTTAGGAAAATTGCCTACAACAGAGCTGACGTTGTGGTTGGGATTTGTTTTTTCAAGCGTGATTATGATGCTTTTTATTCTTTTACCGTTTTTATCTCAAAAGGAAGCACATGCCAAATCTTAAGATTTTTCTCATTATCCTCTTTTTTATGAGCGTTTTGTATGTGGGTTTAGAGGTACTGCCTAAGCATTATCATGGTACTGTGGTAACGCAAACACAGCCAATATTAACGAGCTTAACATCTGAAAAATCCCAAGAAGATGCACACGATAGAAAAGAGCTTAAAGAAAGGGAAAAACTGGGCTATACTTTTGTAGGCTATTTTTTGTTACTTTCTGCGCTGATTTATGCAAAAATTATTCTAGGACGGGTTAAAAATAATCTTTACATGTAAAGATTATTTTTTCTCTTTTCCATCTAAAATAACATCAATAATCATGGCAAAAATACCTAACGTAATAAGTGTAAATGCCCATGAAAAGCTTTTGGTGATAACATATCCTACAATTAAAATAGACAAAGCCGTAGGTACTTCGTTGTAAGCACGAAAGAATTTGCCACTTTTCGTACAGGTGCCATTGGCAAGCTCTAGGCGGTATTTCTCGAGCGAAAAAGAGTAGAGTATTAAGGCAAATAAAACCGCAAATTTAGCGTAAATCCACCCACCACTTGAGAGCAATTGCGAATCAAGAGCAATCATGAAAAGCCCACTTGCAAGGGTAGCCCAAAAAGCAGGTAGCCCAATGTATGTGTACATTTTATATTCTTGAATTTTCACGATTTCCACAAAGCCTTTTTTTTCAGCATGTTCAACGTGGTACACAAAAAGACGTGGGAGGTAAAATAGCATCGCCATCCATGATAAAAATGACATAATGTGAAAAATGAGAACCCATTTATAGTATTCCAAAAACCATCCTTCTTACATTCTTTTAAGTATTATAACACCCTAAAACTTACCCTATACTGCTTCTGCTTCAAAACTATAAGATGGCGTAGTGATTTCTTCTTGTGCACTAATAAGCAAAATTTCTTTAGCCTGTGCTTCTTCTGTTTTTTTCAATAACCCATAAACCGAAGAGGTTGCTTTGCTCAGAGCTGTTTTCACACAGCGTGTTCGTAAATAATGGACAAAAAAGAGTGCGGCAATGGTATCGCCTGTTCCGCTAAGGGTAAGATTGAGTTTGGGTGTGCGAATTCTGAAAAATTGCCCCTTTTCAGAAACCACCAAATCTAAGGCATCATGAGGCGTATCGTCTAAATGCACCGAAGTGACTAATACAATATGAGGACCTTTTGCATGAACGGTTTGAATCGCCATTTTAAGTTCACTAAGGGTGTGTACCTTTTGTGCAGAAAGATATTCGAGTTCAAAATGATTAGGCGTGATAATATCGGCAACCTGCAATGCGTGTTCTGCCATAAATTCAGGAATACCCTGCCTGACAAAAATGCCACGTCCCACATCCCCAATAACAGGATCACAACAATAAAGCGCTTTTGGATTGGCTTTTTTCACCTCTTCTACCGCTCCTAAAATCGCATAGCCCAAATCAGGTGAACCCATATAACCAGAAAGTACGCCATCGCAGGTGTGCAGCATTTCTCGTTGCGCTAAACCCTCTAAGAGTTCATCGACAAAGAAACCATCAAACACCCGACCTTTCCATGAACCATAGCCTGTGTGGTTAGAAAATTGTACGGTATGAAGCGGCCAGACTTCGACCCCTAAGCGTTGCATGGGAAAAACAGCTGCTGCATTGCCAACATGACCAAAAACAACGTGCGATTGGATGGAGAGAATATTCATTGTAAAAACCTTTGATTAATTTTGAGACGATAAAAAATTTATACTCTAAAAGGGGATTGTTCCCAATTTTTCAAAACATCGAAAAAAAGCACCTTTAAATGTAAACCAGTTTCATAGCAATAGTTAAGTTTTGGTTGTTCCGTTCCATCTCGTGGATAGATAAGGTATAACGTTTGATTAGCATATTTTTTACCATACGCAAAAAGCTGATACATATCGCTTTGGCTAATATCTTTTTCCTCTTTGATGATTTTCCATTTGGTATCGGCAATGATAAGTTTCTCTGAATTTGTTTTACATGTAACGACAATGTCTGGCTTGAGTGCAAATTTTCTAGGCTCTTCGACCAGATGTTTTCCTCTGTCTTGCAAGCTTACATGTAACCCTTTTTTCTTCAAGTATGCTCCCACATAACTCTCAAAAAGCACATTCATATCGAACAATAATGCAAAAGCAATGTCACTACCTTTGTAAGGGCTAAATGCATTTTCCAGCAAGAAGGTTTTACACCATAAAAGAATCTGTTCATACTCTTTCATCTGACGATTTGGCTTTACATGTAAAAAGTCATTTTTAACATCTTTACATGTAGAAATCTCATCAAAAACAAATAAAAGCTCTCGTATGCGTTGTTGGTTTTTTGTGGTGTGTGATTTTTTATAGAGGTAGTGAAGTGTGGTTTTTATGAGTCTGTTTTCGGCTCTATCGCTTAAAAATTCTTGATATTGCACATAAAAACGCTCTTTATGAATGCTATTTTTCTTTATCTGCTCCCCCACTTTGAGTTTGCCTTTTAGAAAGGGGAGATTTTCTTCTTTGGTGATGTAATCACTTTTAATGCCTTTACGAACAAGAACGGCTAGTTCTTCTAAAAACATGGTAATGAAGATTTCTAAAAGTGGCATTTTAGAGCTTTGAAGATGTGCGGTATTGACGTTTTTAAAAGGCGATTTTTTGAGAGTTTTTAACATTTTTATCAAAATATTTTTTGACTCATCTTCGCTTAACTCTTGAATCTTTGGCAATATCTCGATGGTCGTGCCATCTTTGGTTTGGATAAGCCCGACATAGTTTTGGGCTTGCAGGACTTTTCCAAGCCCTTTTTTGGTGGTTATTTTGAGGTATTGCGCACGCTCTTCATTGTCTAAGACAAACTTTTCAATGGCTAAAAATGTCTCTTCTTTGATAAAATGAGGTTTTGCTTCATCTTTGTACTGAAGAAACTCAAACTCTTTTAGTATCATTTTTGAAATTCACTCAAATCAAATCTATCTTTAATGGTATAAATCGCTTGTTCTTCTTCGATATAGTCGTCATTTTTATAGGTAAAAATATCAGATTTTATTTCGCTTTTTTCTATAAATCCATTGCCCAACACCATCACTATCTTTTCCCAATCATCGTAAAAATACTCTTGAAGAAGTGGAATGATTTTATTTCTAAAAATGGTATCAAGCTCTGCTTTTTTATCCGTGATTTTTTCATCTTTTAAGCTCATAAAATACGCATGTCCAATGGTATGGTCTCGGTCATAAAGATACTCAATGCGCTTGTTAATGGTCTCAAGCATACGCTTTACATGTAAGCCCTCAACTTCAAAATCTAGCAACTCAGGACGAGGCATCATCTCCATAAAATCAAACCGTCTCCTTAACGCCGTATCCATCAAAGCGATGCTTCTATCGGCGGTATTCATTGTACCGATAATAAAAAGATTTGAGGGAACGCCAAAAAGCTCATTGGAGTACGGAAGTTTTACGCTTATCGCTTCTTCGGCACCAATGCGTTTGCTCGGCTCAATAAGCGTGATAAGTTCGCCAAAAATTTTTGAAATATTACCACGGTTGATTTCGTCGATGATGAGGATGTAGTTTTTTTGAGGGACATTCTCATCAATTTCTTCTAAATCGTAAAAATCTTCTCTCCAGTCTGACATCCCATTTGACATTTTTCCGAGTATCACAGAAGAAGCTGCGCTACGACTTTGAAAAATATAATCTTCTTTTAAAATATAAAACTCATTTGTCTCTTTTTCTTTATCAAAAATTGCTGTATTTAAAAAATTGTTTCGCAAGATGCTGTAATTATATTTATGAAATGATGGAACCTCTACTTTTCTTATTTTAGAACCTTTGAGAACTCTATAACTATCTTCATCATCTTGTATCATTTCGGCTTGTATATTCAAAGCTTTTGCATTAAGTAAAAATCTTTTTTGAGGTAAATTTGAAGTGTTTTTCTTCAAAATTGGGTTTTCTAATGCTTTTTTTGCGATTTTTAAAAAAATACCATCAACAACATCATAAATCATCTCCTCGCCTTCTTCATTTCCTTCTTTACCAGCAGGTATCGCTTTTATCCCCTCAACAAACTCTTCATATCCATAACTTTGATGAAACGTGACAAATTCAATTTGCCCTGCTTGTTTATACGCTTCAAACTTTGCTTTTAAAGTCTCTCTGTCCTCAGTCTCTTCGACCACTCTATTTTCAATAATTTCAATCGCTTTAGTGATAGTATGGTACGTTTTTCCTGTACCAGGAGGCCCGTAGAGAATTTGGTTGAGGGGTTGAGTTAGGTTTAAACTTTGTGGCATATTCTCTCCATCTTTTTTATTCTCTTCTAATATGATATTTGCTTGATATTTGAGGTCTTCAACGATTCTTTGAATTAAATTTTCGTTAAGATTTTCTATATCGTATTTACTTCTTTTGATATCTGTTTTATTTTCATGTTGATAAGTTCCATAGGTAGTATTTTCATGATAAAAATTTATAAAATATTGGATACCTTCACTTTGCGATTTATATTTTGGATTATATAAAGCTAGCCAACAACCAACTTCTCCAAAATTTTGAGCTCCGTCAAAATTAGTAGTTTTAAGCTTTAAAGGAACAGATGATTGCTCTAAAAAATAGTTTCCAATATCTTCCAAATATTTGTTTACTTTTTCTTTTATAGGATTAAAAAAGAAAACATACAAAATAGAGTAATTTTTCCATGATTGTAAAATATTTGTTTCATACTGATCATTAATATTTTTTTTTAAATTATTAAAATTACTTTCATTAAAATTACTATTTAGCAATAAATTAGAGGTCTCAACTCTAATTTTTTTAATCTTTTCAACTTCCTTGCCAGATTCGTAAAATTTTTTAATTTCTTCGATATCGTTTTTCGGTACTTTTATTAGCTCACTAAACAAAAAACCTTCATCATCTTTTAATTTTTGAAAATATTGTGCTTTTTCAATCAAATATTTGAATTTATCTACAATTTCACTCATTGACTATCCCCTCTACTTTCTTCAACACTTTAGTACCAAAATTTTAGTGCGAAAGCACTTCACACTTTCTTACATGTAAGGCAAAAAAAAGTATAAAGTAAAGCCCTGACCCCTGTTTGGGTGGGAGGATTTAGCTTTTGCTAAATCCTTTTTACATGTAAGAATATCAGGTTCTAAATTCGGAGAGTTTGAGGTTGAGCATTTCGGTCATTTTGCTGAGGTGTTCAGCCGCTCCTGCTATCTCTTCCACACTTCTGGCGTTTTGGCTGGAGATGTCATTGATTTGGGCGACATTGCCTATCATCACCTCTATGTCTGCACCTGTTTTGAGGTAGTTTTCAGCGGTTTTATCGGAGACGTTGGTAGCGTTATTCATAACGGTAAACATGTTATTAATCTTACTTTCAACCCCACTAGCGGTAGTGGCTAAAGACTCTACTTTTTTAGAATTGGAGGTCATCTGCTCAGAACTATCGGTGATGGCTTGAACAATGACATTGATAGTGGCGTTAATCTCTTGAAGGCTTTTTTGTGTACGCTCGGCGAGTTTTCGTACTTCATCCGCAACCACGGCAAAACCACGCCCGTGTTCCCCTGCCCTTGCGGCTTCAATGGCGGCATTGAGGGCTAAGAGATTCGTTTGATCCGCAATATCCCCAATGACCACCAAAATATCTTTGACCTGAGAGGCATCGGAGCTTAACTGTTGCACTTTATGGGCTAGCTCAATTTCCGTTGCCGCACTGGTTTGAATTTGATGGGTGAGTTCTAAAATAGCGCTGTTAGCTTCAGTGAGAAATTGATTTGCTTTGAGTAGTTGTTCTTTTCCCTCTTTGGCTTCTGTGATGCCTGAACCCATCTCGGTTTTAAGAGTATTGGCTTTCGTTGTAGTGTTGCCTACTAATTGCATGGAGGTTTCAACCGCACGCCCAACTTCTAAAGAAGTCGAAGAGAGTTCATGTGAGATAGAGGAGTTTTCATTGGAAAGATTTTTAGCTTCGCTAATGAGCAGACGCACTTTCTCGATAAAACGGTTAATACTTGCACTTGCTTGCGCAATCTCATCACTTCCAATGACTTCAAGTTTACGGGTCAAATCGCCATCACCACTGGAGAGATTGTTCGCACGCTCTATGAGTTCATTAAGAGGTTTTGAAATGGTTTTGTTAATAATATAAAGCGTTGCCCCTAAACTGATTAAAAGAAGGACAATTGAAATGGTAAGAAACGATTTGATTTGCAATGCAACATTTTCATCAATTTCTGCTTGAAGTTTTTGAACCTCTTTTTCAACGCTATCAACATACACTCCTGTGCCAATCATCCAATTATAAGGTTCAAAAGAGATGGCATAGGAAAATTTTGGAAGGGGTTTACCGTCTTTTATTTTTGGAAAGTGGTATTTGACTAATCCTCCACCCTTTTTTACTGCTTCAATCAACTCTTTAATCAGTAAAACACCGTTACTGTCTTTAAGTCCGATTAGGTTTTGACCTTGAAGCGCCCTATTGGTGGGAGTTAAAATATTGGTGCCTTCATGGGTATAAACAAAGATGTAACCACTTTTATCATCAAAAAAACGCATCGTGTCAAATTTTGCTAAAATCGCCTTTTTAATCTGCTCATCACTTGAGCCTTTAGCTTTTTGGTCTCTATAAATACCACTTGCCATTTGTTGCACAACATCCATCAGCGTTTTGAGTTCATTTTCGTGAAATGAAAAAGCACTTTTTTCATACTCTTTAATAAACATTTTGGCATTGCTCTGTGTATTATTGTAGGCAATACCAATAATACAAGCACCCAAAAGAATTAAAGAGAGAATTAGTGAAATAAGAATACGGGTTGATATTTTCATGGTGACTCCTCATAATATTCATAATTCATTGTAACACAAAAATGAATTTGCTTTTATAAAAAAAGAGTACAATCCATTTTTTTGAATACATGGGAGCAAATATGAACCACTATATAGCACTTTTAAGAGAGAATGAAACATTAAGAAGATTAAGTTTCATTCAACTTATTTGTTATTTTGGGGCGTGGTTTAGCCATATGGCGATTTATACTCTTTTAATTCAGTTAGGCGCACCTGTTTGGGCATTGAGTACGGCTGCGGCATTTACGTTTTTACCCTCCATGCTTTTAGCGCCTTTTAGTGGAGCGATTATTGATAAAGTCAATACCAAACATTTTATGCTCTTTTTAACTGCGATTGAAATTGTCACTGTTTTTTGGTTGATGTTCATTCACTCTTTGGATGCGTTATGGATTTTGTTGGGGCTTATTTTTGTGCGTATGGGCACAGGAAGCATCTATTTTCAAACCGAAATGTCGCTCTTACCAAAGCTTTTAAGCAATAATGATTTAAAACTTGCCAATGAAATTCACTCCATTATCTGGGCAGTCTCTTATGCCTTTGGCATGGCAATATCTGGATTTTACATTCACTATTTTGGAACAACAAGCGCATTTGTAGCGGATATGATTTTATATTGTGTAGGGTTTGCTTTGCTATTAAAGCTAAATATCCCCTCTTTGGCGACCAATCACGCTTTACATGTAAAAGCAATGATGATGGAGGGTTTTCTTTATTTAAAACGTCATCCTAAAATTGTCCATCTGATTTTATTGCATGCAAGTGTGGGGCTTAGTGCGTATGATGCATTGATTGCACTTTTGGCCGATCATGAGTATAAACATCTTCTTTCCATTCCTTTAGTGATTGGATTTATTAACGCCACACGTGCCATTTCTTTAGTTTTTGGGCAGTTCTTTTTAAGTCCATTTATTAATGCAAAAACGCTTTTTTATGTTTTCATAGCACAAGGGTTGAGCATTATTCTTTGGGGCGTATTGCAGTTTGATTTTTACTTTAGTTTTATAGGTATTTTACTGTGTGGTCTTTTTACCGCAACCTTATGGTCTTACACTTACACTCTTTTGCAGTATGAAACCGATGAAGCTTTTTATGGCAGAGTGATTGCTTATAACGATATGGTTTTTATGGGGATGAGCACCTTTGTGTCATTTGCCATTGGCGCACTGTTTGAGTGGGGTGTTGCTTTGTGGATGATTACATGTGGTTTGGGATGTAGTTTTGTTTTATTTGGATTTTATTGGAAGTGGGTGCAAAAAATTCACAACTGATTCACAATTTTGTTTTAGAATGCCTCTATTATTTTGAAGGAGTCCCAGATGAAAATCGTAAAAACTGTTTTACTCTGTACAGCATTACTTGTAAGTGGCATGACCAGTGCTTATGCAATAGGCGATAGAGAGAAGGGCGCTCTTATTGGTGCGGGAGCGGTTCTTCTGTTACCATCATTGCTTGAAGGTGCTGGAAATCTATTTGGTGGAACGCCGCAAAGAAGTTACACAACAACCCATTATGTTGAACAACCTCGTTATGTCGAGCAACCACGCACAACGGTGGTTTACACAGAGCCTTATGTAAGAGAGCGGGTGATTATTATTGACAATGCGCCACGTCACCGATACGAGCCTCCAAGACATCACCATCCGCATCGCTCTTACTACCGTGATTATGAGCGAGACCGTTACTACCGATAATCTCCACACCTTTACCCAAAAGTAGCGCTTAGAGCGCTACTTTTTTTTCAAAATCATAATGCGTTTATTATCTGTTTTAAGCACACACAATCCACATTTTTCCGCCATCATTTCAAGCGTTTTAGGAGTATAAAAAATAATGTGTGTCGGGTCTCTTCGATACCACCATTGTAAAAAGTGTGCTTTATCATTACTATGAAAAAGGGTCATTAAGGCAAGAGTCCCATGAGGCTTTAGATGTGAACTAAGCAGTTGGAGTGTCTCTAAGGGATTTTCTAAATGCTCAAAAACTTCAGTTGAGGTAATGAAATCATACAACTTATTTTCATAACATGGTTTAGGTTGGTAAAATTTATCATAACAATCTACTCTAACCCCTCTTCTTTCCAGTAAATAGCTCAAAACCGGGGTAGGGCCTGAGCCAAAATCGAGCGATTCTTCTTTACATGTAAGATTGTCCCAGAAAAAATCTAAAAAATTTTCAAACATGGCAACATACCCTTCATTTTCAAGGCTGTTATGGTGATTATTATAAAGGGCATGCTCTTTTTCTGGAAGAAGATAATCCGAAGAATCAAGCGCAATGGCATCGCAGGTGTGACAAAAATGGTATGTTTTTTTTAAACTAATATCGGAAATAGCCTCTGTTAAAGTGTTGCAAATTTTACAAAACATGTTTTAATTCACTTTCTTTTCTTATAAGTAAATATTTTTTTACTAATTAAGTCATTTTATAAAAAAATATCGCTATTATAACTTTAAACTCCAAAAGAAAGCGGAATAAAGATGCGTTACATAGCCAGTGTCCTTTTTTTCCTTTTTGCTTTACTTTTACTCAATTACGCCATAGTTCATAGTAAATTTGAAGGGGATGTAATTCGTTTAGGCATGAGCGGCCCTTTTAGTGGTGGGCTTAATAGTGTTGGCAATCAATTTTTACTTGGAACAGAAATTTATTTTAAAAACCTGAATGAAAAGGGTGGGGTACACGGTAGAAAAATTGAAATTATTGCCAAAGATGATCGCTATGAGCCTAAAATGGCTATTGAAAATGCAAAAGATTTGATTACAAAAGAGAAGGTTTTTGCACTCTTTGGTGTTATTGGAACGCCCTCTGCTGAGGTTATTTTTCCTATTGCTATTAAACATCGTATCCCTTTAGTAGGAACATATTCAGGTGCGGAATTTTTACGTAAACCACCCAACCCTATTGTTTTAAATGCCAGAGCGAGTGATTTAGATGAAATTGAAAAATTGGTGCAATACTATATAAAAACGTTTAATTACAAACGATTTGCACTGTTTTATCAAAACGATGGTTATGGAATAGCTGCTTTAAATGGTGCTAAAAGTGCACTGGCAAAACAAAATCTTATTTTAGTAGGAGAGGGGAGTTATAAACGCAACACCCTTTCTGTGGGAAATGCCCTCTATGAAATTGAGCAAAGTAATCCAGAAGTTATTTTAATGGCAGGTTCAACGCATGCGGTAGCCGAGTTTATTAAACGTGCAAGAAAAAGTGAAAAAATTCGTAAAGAGGTGAAGTTTGGGCTCTCTTCTTTTGTGGAGCCTAAACCGCTTATTGAATTACTTCACGGTGATGGAGAGGGCATTGTCTTTGCTCAAGTTGTCCCCTCTCCATGGACATCGGAGGTTAAAGAAGTTCAAGAATATCGTGAATTGATGCATATCTATTATCCAAAAGAGGAGTTGAGTCATGTCTCTTTAGAGGGGTATTTTGCAGCTCGTATGGTGAGTGAAGTCTTTAAAAGTATTGGAAAATCTTTTACCAAAGAGGATTTTATTGATGCTTTAGGTACGTTTTCAAAAACCTTAGATGAAAATGTGCTCTCCAAAAACAGAGATGAGCGGTGTAAATGTTTACACAATGTGCATTTAAGTGAATTTGTCGATGCGGATTTTTATTCTGTGGGAAGTATCAGTGAAAAATAATCCTTTACGTGATTTTATGAACAGCATTGATGAAATGACCATTGCGAAAAAAACGACACTTCTTTTTTTTATTATGCTTACAGGGATGCTTTTTATCGGCAGTTTTGCGCATATGAGTATTAATCGTATTAAAAATAATTTTGATATTTTGTACACCAAACGGATGTTGCCTACCATTCGTTTAGAAAATCTTAAAGATATTTATACCGTGAATGTGCTTGATACGATTCGGGATATTGAAAAAGAGTTTATCAGTGCAAATGAAGGCAAAGTGGTCATTGCATTAGCGCAAGAGCTCATTCAAATTGAACTGCAAGAGTATAAAAAAAGTTTAGAGATTGATGAGAGTGATTGGTTAGTGAAATTGGCGCGTTCGTGGGGTTTATTGAAAAAAACAAATCAGGCCTATATTTTAATAGAAGACAATGGTTTTATTACCAAAATTGAGCAGAAAATTCATACTATTGATGGTATTTTGCTGAAAATGTTTCGCTATTTTGAGTCAAATCAATCCTCCAGAGCCATTGAAATTTTACAAAACGAGCTTTATCCAAGTGTCTATTCGATTAATATTGATCTAACAGGGCTTATCAATCAAAACTTAGAAAACGCCAAGGAAGGATTTTTACAGACAGAAATTGTTTATGATAATACCTTTGAATGGATTGTATTAGCGACCATTGGGACAACGCTTGTTGCAGGATTGTTAGCGATTCTTTTATTACGTAATATTCGATTATTGCACAGTAGACTTGCCAATAGGGTCGATGAAAAAACGAAAGAACTTCAACAACTCAATTGCGATTTGGAAGAAAAAGTGCGTTACGAAGTGGAGCAAAGTCGTCAAAAAGATCAGATTATGTTTCGCCAATCCAGACTTGCTTCAATGGGAGAGATGATTGGCAATATTGCCCATCAATGGAGACAACCCCTTAATGCGATGGTACTTATCATTCAAAGTTTTCAAATGAAACGAATGGCTGGAATTGAATTAAGTGATGATTTTGTTGATAAACAGGTGAATGAAGGTATTGCTCTTGGTTTATTGATGTCCAATACCATTGATGATTTTCGTAATTTTTTTAAACCCAATCAAAGCGAGGAGCCTTTTAGTCTCAAAGAGACCGTCACATACAGTGTTAAATTGATTAAAGCCTATTACGCAAAAGCGGGGATTAAAATTCTTATTACATGTAAAAAAGATTCTGTTGTGCAGGGTTATCTTAATGAATTTTCTCAAGTGATTATGAATTTGCTTTCCAATGCAAAAGATGTTTTTGAGGAGCGTCAGGTTGAAGAGAGGTATATAGAAATTGTTATTTCACAAGAGGCGCACAATGCGGTTATTCTTGTGATTGATAATGGCGGTGGTATTAATGAAGAGGTGCAAGATAGAATGTTTGAGCCTTACTTTACAACAAAACATAAATCTTCAGGAACAGGAATTGGACTTTACATGTCAAAACAAATTATTGAAAAACAGATGAAAGGGAGTATTTGCGGAACAAATGGCGCATATACGTTTAGTAATGGAAAATACTATGAAAAGTGCATGATCATGACACTTTTAATGCCACTAGAGAAAGAAGAGGAAAAATAGATGGATTTTAATAGTTTAAAAGATTGTGTGGTGCTGTATGTAGAGGATGAAAAATCAGTTCGAGATCAGACCTATATGATTTTGAAAGATTTTGTCAAAGAGGTTTATCTCGCTAGTAATGGTGAAGAAGGGCTGAGTTTAGCATTGCAAAAGGATGTGGATATTATTGTCACAGATATTTTAATGCCACAGATGAATGGTATCGAGATGCTTAAAAAACTTAAAACAGAGTATCATCGAAATATCCCTGCTATTATTACAACCGCATTCACGGAGACGGAGTATTTGCTTGAAGCTATTACGCTAAAGGTGGATGGTTTTATTATGAAACCCATCAATATGAAAGATTTGATCAGCGCTATTTATAGTGCGATGCTCCCACGCTTACAGAGCAAGGAGATTCAAGGATGTTCGTTTATCATTGAAGGGCTTGCGGCACTCATTGGTGGAAAGAAGATTGAAATTTTGAAATACATCATTAATCATTTAGATGAAGAGAAAATTTTTAATGGTTCCTATCAGGATATTATTGATAATATTGGCGTCAGTAAACCGACGGTCGTGCATATGTTTCAACAGCTTATTAAAGTAGGTGTTTTAGAAAAAGTAAAAAACAAAGTGTATCGCTTTCGCAATACAAAACTGGTAGGAGATGCGTAAATGAAGAGGGTTTTGGCGTTATGTGTATTGGGTGTATGGAGTGCTTTGTGTGCAAGTGATGTAGTGTTTGAAACTACGCAGGGAAAAATTGTGTTTGCACTCAAGCCAGAGATTGCGCCTAAGGCGTGTGAGAATTTTGAAGGATTGGTGAAGAAAGGGTACTACAACGGTGTCTCGTTTCACCGAGTGATTAAGAATTTTATGATTCAAGGTGGTGACCCAACGGGAACGGGAAGAGGGGGCGAGTCTTTCTTTGGTGGAGCGTTTGAAGATGAGTTTAAACCCTTTGTTATGTTTAATAAACCAGGCATACTTGCCATGGCGAATGCAGGACGTAACACGAATCGCAGTCAGTTCTTTATTACCACCGTTCCTACCCCTCACTTAAATGGAAGACATACCATTTTTGGTGAAGTCATTGAAGGGATGGACGTGGTACGCAAACTTGAAAATATTTCTACGGATGGCAGAGATAAACCGCTTGAGCCACAGTTGATTCTCAAAGCGTATTTAAAATAATTTAAGATAAAATGATTCCTACTAAAAGTGATAAATCTAGGAGAAAACCATGAAAAAAATTGAGGCAATCATTAAGCCATTTAAACTTGAAGATGTAAAAGATGCGCTCTCAAGTATTGAAGTTACGGGTATGACCGTGCATGAAGTCAAAGGGTATGGACGTCAGCAAGGACACTCAGAACTTTATAGAGGTGCTGAATATGTGGTAGATTTTCTCCCTAAAATTAAACTTGATATTGTTGTTGCTGATGAAAATGTAGACAAAGTGATTGCAACCATTATGGATGCAGCTAAAACAGGTAAAATAGGCGATGGGAAGATTTTTGTGAGTGAAGTTGAGCGTGTTATTCGTATTCGAACAGGTGAACAAAACGACGATGCTCTTTAGAAAAAAAGACAGAGTGATTTTTAAATCACTCTGTGCTTTCTCTTAAACTTCCATTGCACTCTATTTCACACAAAGGTTTACATGTAAAGATTTCTTTTTACATGTAAATAGTTATCCCATAGGATATAAAATCTCTTTTTGGATGGTTTCAATTTCACGCAGTATCTCAGCATTGAGGGTGACATCGAATGCTTTAAAGCTCTCTTCAAGCTGTGTGGCGTAACGCGCTCCAATAATCGTTGAAGCCACAAAATCAAAATGCATACTCCATGCCACTGCAAGGGTCACAGGACTCATGCCGTGTCTTTTGGCAAGTTCCATGTATTTGGAAGTTGCTAAAAGGGTTTTTTCATTGACAAAACGCTGAACCATCATTCGTTGCCTGACATCTTCATGGTTCATATATTCACCAAAGCGTGTTTTAGGATCCATAAAAGGTTGATTGTATTTTCCACTCAGCACGCCACCTGCAATGGGAGAATAAGGCAGAAGTGAGACTTTTTCGGTTTTACAGACGTGGGAAAGCTCATCTAAAAAGCGAGGATTGAGCAGAGAAAAGTTGTTCTGAATGGATTCAAAACGAGCCAGTTTCTCATACTGGGCGATGGTGTTGGATTTGGTCAGTCCGTATGCGGTGTCATTGGATGTTCCAAGGTAGCGTACTTTGCCACTTTTTACCAGTGCATCCAGCGCACGGGCAGACTCCTCTTTAGGCACAATGGTATCAGGCCAATGCACTTGATAGAGGTCGATATAATCGGTTTTTAAACGCTTTAAACTTCCCTCAACAGCCCTTTGAATATGAAAAGAATCAATGGCCGTTAAGCCATGACGAATGGGTGGCACAAACCAGCCATTGGCGGCACCTGCAATTTTAGAAGCTAAAATAATACTCTCTCTAGGTTTGGTGGCAAGCCACTCGGAGATAATCTCTTCAGTGAGTCCTGCATAATCGCTTCTTGGCGGTACAGGATAAAGCTCTGCGGTGTCGAAAAAGTTAATGCCTCTATCGTAAGCGGTGTCTAAAATTTTAAACGACTCTTTTTTGTCGCTCCAACTTCCAAAACTCATGGTTCCCATACAGATGGGCGTGACACGGAGTCCACTTTTGCCAATATAACGGTATTTCATCAATAGCCTCTCTTTTTTTCACAGTATATTTAATATTAAATTAACATTAATATGTCATTATTTTATATACAAGGATACACGATTTTTCTTGTGTTTTTTATGCAAGAAATAGGTACAATTAGAAATAATTTTATCCCATTACGGCTTAAATACTAAGTTTTGCAATGTTGTTTTTTTACATGTAAAGCATATAAGCGATAAAGAGAGCCATGTTGAGTTATATCATTATTAGGAGTATCAAGCGTGTCATATAAACTTCTCATTTTAGAAGACAATATGCTTTTACTTCAAACCTTGGAGGATTTTTTATCTGAATATTCGTATGTATGTACGTTAGTTAAAAGTGGAAAAGAGGCTTTAGAAGCATGCTATCAAAATAGTTTTGATTTGTATTTGGTCGATGTCAAAGTTCCTGATATGAATGGTTTTGAGTTTTTGCAGGCATTACGTCATTCTGGTGATAGAACACCCGCTATTTTTATAACTTCATTGAATGATCAAGAAAGTGTGAGAAAAGGGTTTTTAATAGGTGGGGATGATTATATTAAAAAGCCATTTGACTTGCGTGAATTACTTTTGCGTATTAAAGCCATTTTAGCCCGCACAAAAGGCGCTGTGGATGATTGGTTTATCATAGATGCTCAGTATAAATTAAATCTTGCGCGCAAACGTCTTTTTCAAGGTACAACAGAGCTGGATTTAAATCGAAAAGATTTTGAACTGCTCTATTTATTAGTGAAAGACAGAGGAAGTGTGGTTACAAAAGAGATGATTTGTAATCATCTTTGGAGTAGCAGTGAAGAGATCAATGAGGGCTCTATTCGTGTTTATATTAACAATCTTAAAAAAATTTTTGGCAAAGAGAGCATTTTAAATATTCGAGGAATTGGATATCGCTTTGAGAAGTAGCGATAAGATTTTTTTTGTTCGTTCTATTCTTATTTCTACTCTAGTGTTGTGTTGTTTTACACTCTTTTGCATACAGCTGTGGGAGTGGATCGAAGAGTGGTGGGTAGCGCTTTTTGTCTTGATTGTTTCTTCTTTTTTAGTAGGATACCTTTTGGTCTCTTATACCTTAGCTTCTTTATTTAAAACCAACCATTTTTTAGACATTTTGCTTAAAGATACCTTGCATGAACTCAATATTCCGCTTTCTGTGATTAACGCTAATCTTCAGATGCTCCAAGCTGATGAACATGATAGTAAGAAATTAAAACGTCTATCTCGCATAGAATTGGCAAGTCATGATCTTTACGAATTGTATAAGGAAGTCGATTATTATATTAAAAAAGAGATTCAAACAGATGTAAAAGAAATTTTTTATTTGGATGAGGTTGTTTCATCTGTGATTGAAAAACAAAAAGAGATGGCAGAAGGTGTTGAGATTATTCATCAGGGTTTACATGTAAAGATTTTTGCTGATAAACATGGGTTGACCAAAGTACTCTCTAATTTACTTCATAATGCGCTTAAATATAATACGAACAAGGCACCTATTACCATTAGCTATAAAGGAACACACCTTTGTATTAAAGATTTAGGTGTGGGGATGAGTGAGGCAGAGCTTTTTTTGGTCTTTAATCGTTACTATCAAGCCGATGCAAATCAAGAAGGGTACGGCATAGGTCTTAGTTTGGTGAAGGCGTATTGTGACGAATTCAAGATTAAAATGCGAATTAATTCTCAAAAAAATTTAGGAACAGAAGTTATTTTAGATATTGTCTATCTCCTGTGTAAAACATGATATAATGAAACTAAAATCGTCATCAATGGGATGGTACAATGGAAAAAGAAAGTATTTCTCAAGAAGAAAAAGAGAATTTTTTGGTCCATTCGAAACTCTTTTTGCAAGAGTTTGAGTCTGCGTTTATCGTCTATTCTTCGACATTATGGAAAAAATACACCCCTGAAATAGATGATGAAGAAGCGAGAAAATTTGCACATTTAATTTATCAGAGACTGTTTGAATGTGACGATAACATTAAGCTACTTAAAGAAGAACTTTTGAGTGCAATGAACGGCAATGCTCTTAAGGTGGGCTTTTTACTTAGTCGCAGTATGCTCTATATGATTGAAAACTATATTGCCTTTTGCCGAGAGCATCGGTAGTGTTCAAGATTCTGTGTCAGCATCGGATAATTCCTAAAATTGTATCATAAGTTTAATGCATCATCAAGCCGTCCCTCAAAGTGAATGGCTAATTGAGAGATTGTTAAGCTCCAGTTTCTAAT
>Ga0265295_1000326_pt1 | contig 97470 bp, 79 predicted proteins | sample Munlansysbiofilm_FD_192503 | JGI IMG/M metagenome (GOLD analysis project Ga0265295, IMG submission 192503) | Leachate microbial communities from a municipal landfill in Southern Ontario, Canada - Methane capture system biofilm | ecosystem: Engineered > Solid waste > Landfill > Unclassified ... | reverse complement strand
TCCCGAACACGGAAGTTAAGCCTTACATCGCTGATGGTACTGCATGGTAGACTGTGTGGGAGAGTAGGACGCTGCCGGATAAAATATATAACCCCTGAAGATTCTTCTTCAGGGGTTTTTTATTTGGATAAATATATTTATTTTTTTTATCTAAAGAACAGCAGATTTATTTAAAAAGTTTTTATTTAAACCTAAGTTGAGCGTTTCATATTTGTAAATTAAGAAATTTTTAATGAATTAAGCTTATTATATTTAAAAATATGAAACCCTGCGGGCTTTTCAATTTTACTGCATCTACGGCGTTAAATTGAATCACTCATAGCAAGAGTATAGCCTGATACAATTTGCCGTTATATGCAGCAAACTTGAAAATCGCTCAATTTAGGTTAGATTAAGATTATATGCTCTTTTCTCAAGGTAATAAAGAAAGTTGCCAATGAGTTCTTTATTTATATTATGATCACTGCCGTCAAAAATTAAATTTAACACTGGAATATATGAGGGTCTAGACTCACCTAACTGACGGGTAATAATTCCTGTATTTTCATAAGCTGAACCAAGATTTATAATGCCGTTAATATTTGTATGTGAAAATCTTTTTGCTAGTCTGTATCGGCCGTTGCTTCCAGTAAAGAGCGGAAAAAATTTATCTGCTTCAAATTTTAGGATATCTGGATCTGGTTCAAAAATACTGGATTCTCCAAGAATAGATGAAACCTGAATCATTAAATGTCTACATTTCATAAGATTTTTAGTTATTTGAATATTTTTTTTTCTTTCATTAAAATCCTGCCAAAAAAGATAAAATATCTCAGTGAGAGGCTGGTAACTTAATCTTGCAGATATATCTTTTGTAATTCCACCATGGTTAAATGGGTTAAATACAATTGCTGGTTCTCCGGTCAGCAAAAGATTTAATCCTTGATCCTGCTTAATGGAAGCAATCTTTGAAGTAATACGAATTATATGATTTAAATTAAAATCACAGATTGAATTTCTTATTTCAAAAAGCACTTCTTGTCTGCTTTCTACAGGTGCTGAAAGGATAAGATCACCTGCCATGGCTAAAAGGAAAAAGTTTTTAAAAAAATCAGGAGAAAGTATTACATCTTCAAGAAAAGGTGAATAAATTTTTAAATCAGGAAATTTTTGCTTAAGCAAACTAAATATTACCTGCGAGTAAAGTCCTTCTACCTCAGAGCCTTCGGTTTGAGGTATTAATACCTGAACATTGGAATCAGATAAGACGAGTTTTTTTACATCACCCAATAGTGTTATAAGTGAAAGATATTCCTTTGCAGCACTAAGTTCTTTACCTTTTTCAAGGCTTAACTGATCAGTTGGTTGAAGTATGTCTGCATTAAAGCCTTTTTGTTTGAAAAATTCGCATGCAATATCAGAGTATGGGTAGAAACAGGGAATAAACAGCGGTAAATTTTTATCTGGAGCAGAAATATTTAATTTAGAATTTGAAGGTTTTTGTTCTGAGACTTTTTTTTTGTCAAAGCTTAGTACAAAAGCTTCAATACGGGTAATCACGCCAACATCCGAACCATGTTCATCTACTTCTAGGTGGAGAAAAGGTTTTCCGTCCATTTCCTTTTGAAAAAGATGTAAAATTGCTGTATCAGGCCCGCATCCGTGATTTGTTAAATATATTGCATAAAGATTTTTTATTTGCCTAATTTTTTTTGCACCTGCAAGTATGTGCTGTCCAAATGGCCAGTACATGTTTTGATAATCTTTTGAAATATCAACATCTTCTATGTCAAGTGCGGACAAAGGGATTACATTGTATCCCATTGACATAATGTGATTTGGTATATTCATGTTGAGTACAGGATCATTAACTCCATAGGGCCGTGTAATAATCACAAAGGCAGGATTATTTTTGTCAAGAGCTGAAATCAGCTTGTTTCCAAGCCTTGCAATGGCTTTATTGTATTTTATAAATCCGATTGCTGCTTTTTGCATGGCTGTAATTGTTGAAATATTGGATTTTCCAAGTTGTTTGCCAAGGTCAAGAATTGTTTTAGCAATATACCTGGTTCCGAACTTAAAAGATATTGCAGGGCTGAGCAATGTGATTTGCTTTTCTTTCAGGTTCATTGAATGGTCAACAAACATTGCTATTGTCTGCATATAAACGCAGCCATAATCTTTTCTTGCCTTTGATCCAGAATGTTTCATTGTAAAAACAGTTGGTAAAAAAATATAGTCCACATTTTTTTTTATTAAATAGTCTATATGGCCATTAACAAGTTTTACAGGATAGCAGGTTTCCTCCATGGCTGTTTCTCTACTTTTATCTACCATTTCAGGTGTAGTTGGTTCTGAAATTAGAACATTGAATCCAAGTTCAGTAAAAAAGCGGTTAAAGAGAACAAAAAGTTTGTGAAGAAAAAGCACTCTTGGTATGCCTATGGTAGGCTGTCCCGGGAATCTTTTGGGTTTATACCCTTCAAGGAATAATTCCTGTGTTTTTGTAAAGATTTCAGCTGAAATAGGCAGGCAGGTTTTTGTTGATTCATATTTATTTAAATCTTGCATTGGAAAGTTACTAGATTTAGATAAATATTTTGAACGGCACATAAGCCCAGCCCCAAGAGCACCTGTAACGCTGAAATAGGGAGTAATTGAAATATTTTTTGAAATAAGGGAACGAAAAGCATTAACTACGCCTTTGTTATGTGCAATACCTCCCTGAATAAAAATTCTGTTTCCAATTGACCGGTTGCCAACCACACGGTTTAGGTAGTTTCTAGCAATACTGTAAGCAAGTCCGGCAGCAATGTCAGACTTTTCATGACCGAGTGCAACAGCTTTTGAAAGAGAACCCTCAATAAAAACAGTGCATCTGTCTCCAAGATCAAGTGGGGCTTTTCCTTTCATTGCAAGCTCTCCAAAATCATTGATGCTTACTTTAATTTTAGCAGCCTGCTCTTCTAGAAAAGCACCTGTTCCTGCAGCACAGATTCTGTTCATTTCAAAATCCGTAACTGCCTTGTTTTTAAGGCGTATGAATTTTGAATCCTGACCGCCTATTTCAAAAATTGTGTCAGCTTCTGGATGATTGAAAATTGTGCCTTCGGCTTGGGCAGTAATTTCATTTACTACCAGGTCAGCATTAAGTGCTTTTCCGACTAATGAGCGCCCAGAACCTGTTATTCCAATTGACAAAAAATTTATATCATCTCCAAATTTTTGTTTAATGTTTGCTATTCCTGATTTTACTGTATCAAGAGGGGAGCCAAGCGTCCTCAGATACTGCAAGTCAATAATTTCACACTCAGGGCTGATTAACACAAGATTTGTTGATGTTGAACCGACATCAATTCCAAGAAAGCAGGTTTTAATTTTTGTTTTTTTACAGGGGTGAGTATTATAATTTTTTAATATGTCAAATTTTTCAAGAGGAGGCAGATAAGAAGCATTTGAAATTGAAGGTGATTTTTTTAACAAAGTATTGCATAACTTTGAAAGTTCAATTATTGAAGTTTGTTCCGGTACACCAATGGCTGATCCAATGGCATTAACATATAAATTTTCCGGTTTTAGAATAAAATCCTTAGATGAAAGATTAAATGTTTTTGCCAATGCCTGCCTTATCCCATGAATTTTCATTGTCTGTCCTGATAAAAGTACAGGTGGCTTTACAGGATGTCTTTTTATTACATTAGCCTTATAGTTTCTGGCCATTGCATAAACAAGTCCAAGAAGAATATCTGGTGTTTGTGCTCCGGCCTGCTGAAAATGTATTATATCAGTTCTTGAAAAAACCGAACACCGGCCTGCAATCGGCAGGGCTTTTTTGGCAAGTCTTGTTTGTTTTGAAAGCTCATCCATTGTAATATTAAGGCGTCTTGCCTGTTCTTCCAAAAATGACCCTGTACCTGCTGAACAGCTTGAATTGAAAAAAAATTGGATTTTTGAATTATTTTTATCAGAAAAGCCACTGATAAATTTTGAACTGGAAGCTCCTATTTCCATTATGCATTCTGATTCTGGAGCTAAAAATCTGCATCCTTCTATTGCTGAAGGTACCGCCTCCATGTGAAAAATACCAGATTCTGATAAATTTTTTGATAAAGCTCCGCAGACGCCGATTTTTGCCAAAGGGAAATGTACCAAAATTTCAGAAAGAAGATTTTTAAGGCATGAATCTGGATCTCCTAAATGCTTTTTGAATTCTGAATAAATAATATTTTTCTTATAATCTAGCACTATTATTTTTATAGATGAAGTCCCAATGTCAATTCCAATTTTTGGGATATTTTGGTTCATTTTTTATCTCCTTAAAAGTTTGCCCTTATACCTGCGAATATATATGGGCCTAGATTTGATCCAAGGGCTTCATCTACTGATTCATCAAAAATATTGTTAATTCCGCCGTAAAGTTCATATTTGTTGTTTGTTCCAAATTCTTTTAAGAAACTGATATCAACTAATTGAAATGAATTTGTTTTTTCATGGGAAGCTTTATATTGTTCGCCTATATGTCTTGCAATCAGGGATAATGACAGAGTTTGCATTAATTTGTAATTTATGCTTAGCATGGCTGTTCTGTCAGGATTGAAAAGAAGGTCTTTATTTGTACTTTTGTCTTTAGTATCAAGCTCTGACCAGTTTATTTGTGCAGATAGTCCGCAATCAAAACTATATCCAAGGTTTAGCTCAATTCCCTTTGTTTCAGCTTCGGTTTTATTAACATAAGTTTTATAATCATCAATACCGTCATTGTTGATATCAATTCTTTCAAGTTCAATTTTGTCTTTTATATCATTAAAAAAGAATGCAATTTCATAATTGAATTTTTTTCCGTTTCCTCCAAATCCTATTTCGTAACTTTTTAAAAATTCTGGATCAAGCTCATGTATTTCTGTTTTTGGGCCGTAAACTGATTCGGCTCCTATTGTTGGCACATCGCCTGGTGTAGGCGAAGTAATGTAGAGTTCTGCTGCATCAGGTGCACGGTAGCCTTCTGCATAGTTAATTCTTGCCCTAAGCATTGGGAAAAATTGTTTTACAAGGCCTGCCTTTAATGTTAGCTCCTGGTCTGCACTGGAAATATCATCATATCTTATTCCAAAAACAGCATTGGTATCTTTAGTTAATTTCCATTCATCCTGCAGATATAAAGCCTTGAATCTTTGTGTATCTCTTACAAATTCACAGCTTGTAGGGTCAGGGTTTAAAACGCTTGAGTTTCTTGAAATTTCTCTGTACTCAGTTCCTCCGGCTAGCAAATGGCTTTCTGTTACAGACCAGATAGACTCAGCCTCAAACCCTGTTATATCAACATCTGCACTGAATTTTTTGTTTGGTGGAGCATTGAAGTTTATGGCAGAAGTTTCATTTCTTTTTTCATATTCAGAACGGTATGCTCCGATTTTGGAAGTCACTAAATCTGAAAATTTGTATTTTATTGATCCATTATAGTCCAGCCTGTTATTATCATCTACTGATTTTACAGGTGTGTTCATTACCATTACAGCAGGCGGAGTTTGTCCAGGTCTAAGTTTTTTTGAGCCGCCTTTGTAAGTCCCTTTTCTGTCTTCCTGAAAATAATTGACTCCCATCTGCGAACTGAGTGAGTCAGATATTTGATAATCAAGAGTAAGTCCTGTTGTAAAAATTTTTGATTCATCCCTGTATGCAATATCTGTTTTACCTGTTAGATTGTGTTGATCATCGTTTGCTACAGGCTTATTATTAACCGGATTTAGAGCTTTTGAAGTGTAGGTTTCTTTTTTTGTCCATGGCTCTGTTTCATTATAGTCTGAATAAAATGAGTAACCAAGTTTGCCTTTTTTCCCAAGAGCATTGATACTTGCATTATATTGATTCCCTTCTCCAGAGTCATTCATTCCTGAATTGAAGTCCAATCCTATTCGTAATTTGTCTTTAACTGGTTTTTTTGTGATAATATTTATAACCCCTCCAAGTGCATCTGAACCATAAAGTGTGCTCATGGGGCCTTTGACAATTTCTATTCTTTCAATCATGTCTGCAGGAATTCTGTCCATTTCATAGGGATTTTCAGTTTCTCCGCTGACACGTTTGCCGTCAATTAGAAGAAGGGTGCCGTTTGCTCCCATTCCTCGTATTGAAATTGCACTTTTTGATTTTGAGCTTGGATGGGGAAAACGGCCGTACTGCATTGTAAGTCCGGGGGTTTTTTCAATAATATTTTTTAGCGTGGAAGCACCCATCATTTTAATATCATAGGAAGTAATTACATCTACGGAAGCAGCTATTCCATCAATTTGATTTTCTGTTTTGGTTGCTGTAATTATAATTTTTTCTGATTCTGAATTGCTCATTTGTGCAAATGCATTGTTGTATAAATTTATAAAAGCAATTGTAAGAAAACTCAGGAAAAAATTGAATGTATTTATTTTTTTGGCTCTCATTTTGTGTCCTTTTTATTGGATTTATTAAGGTTTTTTTCATTTTCCATTGTTGATCGTTTAAAATGAATCATTTCAAGCAAAACTCCCTCTGGATATTGGTGAAAGGCGTTTATGTACATGCTCATACGCTGGGCATGCATTTTGTCTCTGATAAGCCAGAAGTACTCTTTTTCATCAATGATTTTGCTTTTTTTAAGTTCTTGAGCTGATTTTATGAATTTGGCTGCAAGGCTGTTTGCAGTTGCAACAACTTTGTCTCCAGATTCAAGATTTTTTTGTGCCTTTGATTTTGAGTGGCATTTGGCACAGACTTGGAGCATGGATTCTCTTTGCTGTGACCATTGTTCTATATTTGGCCTGAAACTGTCTGGAGCTAAAATAGGGCCGAGCATTTCAACGGCTTTTTTAACAGTTTTCTGATCTTGTGCTCCTTTTTTGTCAGGTTCATCGCCTCTGACTCCAAAAAATCCCCAGCTTGTTTTAACCATATGGTTTCCGTCTGGCATATGACATGTGGTGCATGTAGGTACAGTTCCGTCAAGTCCTCTTGATTTGTATAAAGCACCATGTTTGGAAAAATTGTATGATTCGTACTGGGGATGGTTCCCCATGTGGCAGGGAAGGCAGGATTCTGGCTTTTTTGCCTCTCTTGCAGAAAATCTGTGTCCACTGTGACAGGCATCACATTGACCGCCGTCTTTACAGATTTCATTGTGGCATACAGCACATGAACGATCAAAAACGGCTGGGAATTGTGTTTTGACTTTTTTACCCATTGCAGAAACATATAAGGCCTCTTCAGCCTTTCCATGTTTACCGGCACTAAATTGATCTGCCTGTGCCTGATGACACTCACCGCAGACTTTTATTGAAGGCAAAACAGCTTTGTCTGCATTTTTTTCATTATTGTGAGAATTGCCGTGACAATCAATACATTCCATTCCAGAAAAGGCCATTGTTGATTGCTGCCATTCTTCAACCATTACCGGGTTTGTTTTTATATGACATTTTATGCAATCATTTTGTGTCTTTTTTTGAAAAGACTCAATATTAACAGCAATAAAAAAAGCTGCAACAAGTGCTGCTGCAAGAAAATAGTTTCTGACTTTTATCCAGTTCATCTGATTTACCATTAATTTTTTGAGGGTAAATTACTATGTTCATAGTTTATTATTTCAACGACCTTATCACTTTGATTAAAGAGGTATTCCACCATTTTTTGAAATCTTTCAGGGAAAGTTTTTTTATTTTCCTGTGTAGCGTCAGGTCCTATGGCAGTCATTAAAATTGTTTTTGGATTTACAATTTTTTGGGGATGGTAATTTATTCCAATCTGCTGTTTTGTATCAATTCGGGTAAATCTTATATCAGTATCAATTTTTGCATTGTAAAAAAGCAGATTTCTTCTGTTGAAATCTCCGGTAGGCAGCCCGCCGAATCCGAAATCAGTAGTTGCACCTGTTATATTTGAAAGAACTGAACCGACAACACCTGCATTATCTTGTGTTGGCGGGTTTTTGATTTCAACAATAATTTCACCCCTTATTGGAATTTTGTCGCCATATAAAGCTTTAAGGCCTTTTAATGCACAGATATATGCACCCCCGACAACAGAACAGCTGTGACCTGCCATTTTAACTGTGTCAAGATATGTGATTTCAATGATTCCGTTTTTACTTGTGCCAATAAATTCTCCAAGGGGATCTTTTAAAATGATTGATTGTATCTGGTCAAAAAATTTAGGGTAATTCATAACCTGCTTTTGTGATGATAAATTTAGACTTTGAATTTCAGCACAATATGGTTGTGAAATAAAAATAAATAATGAAAAAGGGAAAAAAATAAATTTTAAAAGTTTGAGTTTTTTAGTAATTTTAGCCACAAAGCCTCCTTGATAAAAAAATAATTAATTATTAATCCAACCCATAATAATAATAATTTCATTTCTGTCTTTGCTCTGTGGCAAATATATAAAATAAATTTAGTATTAATAAATTATATTAGAATATTTATTCCAACTTAAAGATATAAAACTTTTAAAGGCAAAATTTTTGTTGAATAGTTGATAGAATGGTTTGCTAAATTAATTTATGCAAAATAAAAAAAGTTTTTTGTTAGTAATGAAGTGAAATGTGAAAAGATATTTTAAAATAGTGAATTATTAAATAATGAGATTTATATTTTATTATTTGAATTAAGGAAAAAATATTTTTTGAGGTGGAAATAATTAAATCACAAAAAATTTGAAAAAATCAGTCATGTTTTTTCATATAAAGTCAGGGCTTGTGGATTAGTTATTGTAATTTGTTTTCTTGAAGATTTTATCCATCCCATTTTTTCCCAGCTGCTTAGTGTGCGGCTTACAGTATACATAGAAGCTCCAATATGATCTGCTATATCCTGGCGGCTTAAAGGGATGTCAATATGAACTCCATTATTGTTTTCCATTCCTGAATTTTTCATAAGGCTTGTCATTAATTTTGCTATACGATTTTCTACCTGATCTGAACTTAAGGCAAGGTAGCGTGTCTGCAAATCTTCAAGCCGGTCAAATACTGCCATCAAAATATTTAAGAGTATATCTGGATATTTTCTGGTAAGTTCAAAAATTGCAATTTTGTTTAATATAATAACTTCTGAAAATTTTATTGCATGAGCTGTAACCGGATATAGTTCGTTTTTAAGTACAGCTGGTGCTGCCGTTATATTTCCTTGAGAAATATATCTGATAATTACTTCTCTCCCACGCTTATTGAGTTTTGAAAGCTTAAGGCAGCCTTTGTTTACAAGATAACAATTTTCGGCCAAATCTCCTTCGTGAAAAAGAATATTTCCAGGTGCAATATTTTTTGCAATACCATAGTGCAAAATTTCATTGTAAAGATTTGGAGATAAAATTTTAAAATTAAGATATTTTTTATTTTTTTCCAATTTTACAGCCATATTATGTTTGATAATTTTATGAGTATTATCAATTTTAGTTTGTTGTGTCAAATAAAGTTATATATTCTTAATGAGGGGCGGCTTAAATTAATTGATTAATTTTATTCATGCACTAGTTGAACTAAATTCTTTTTGTTTATTTACTGCGTGAAGTTATGGAGTATAAAATTTAACCTTTAGTAACCTTATGGAATTTGTGGTATTAAATTTTTATTTAAAAAAAATCATAAACCCGTCTATCACACATAAATCCGCTTTTTTTAGAAATATTGTTTATTGATTTGATTTTGCCTTTTAAAAGAGCAATGCATTGGGCAAGTTTTCCTGGGTGGACAGGGAATGGAATGTTTTTTGAAGTGATAATGGCAATACTCAAAGTTACCAAAGGAATGCATTCCTTTTCTCCTTTTCTGTTTTCACAAAAATAAAATCCATTTTCTATGTCTTCTTTGAGAAACAGCCTTTTTTTTTCTGCATCAAAGTTTTTGCATATAGTTTCATAAAAACTATCTTCCAGGATTGATTCTGAGATAATTACAAAATCATCTCCGCCAATATGGCCAAGTTTGGATTCAGGATAAAAATCTGTAATAGCTTTATCAAGCACACAGGCAAGAAGTTTAATCATTTCATCTCCAGATGAAAAACCATAATTATCATTGTATTCCTTGAACCTGTCTAGATCAAGGTAAGCAATTGAATAAGCATCTTTTTTTAAAATTTCTTCCATCCAGACATTTATTACAATATTGCCAGGCAGTGAGGTAAGTGGATTTGCACTTGTTGCAAATTTAATTTCAGTGTCAAAGGCTCTTGATATAACTGTTTCCATTGTGATAGTTCCAAGAAATCGGTTATTCATATCAATTATTACAACTGGATCATAAATTTCATTTTTTTTTCTATTCATTGTTAGTTTGCCAAGTATTCTTAGGTCAGTATCTTCAGATACAATAAGCATATTTTTTTTTGATGTTTTTTCAGCAAATTTATTTTCAAATACAGAATAGCCGTATCTGCCTGATATGTATGAATAAAAATCTTGTCTTGTGATAAGTCCATTTGGATAATTTTTTTCATCAATTATAATAATATGATCAATTTCTGGATTGTTTTTGAAAAATAAATCAAGATCCTTGCATAATAATGATTTTACGACAAAGGTAGGTGGTTTGGAAATAAGCTTGAATATGGAAATTTCAACTGATGATGTTTTTTTTGAATACTGCTTTATAAGAGTTTTAAGAAGTTTTTTTTTATCCAAATCAAGGTCTGTGGGATTATTTTCAGGTTTAGCAAAGAAAAACCCCTGTGCATATCTTACTCCAAGTCTGTAGGCCATTTTTAATTCTTCTTCTGTTTCAATTCCCTCCAAAAGAATAAAACTTCCTACAGTAGATGCAAATTCACATATTGACCTTACAAGATTTTGCTTATAGCTTATTCTGTCAATATCTTTTACAATGGATTTGTCAATTTTAAGTATATGTGGAGTTGATGCAATAAGAGTTGTAAATCCGCTGTAACCTGATCCAAAATCATCAAGAGCTATTCTAAAACCCTGTCTTACATAATGTTTAATCATAGCTTCATAATGGCTGTAATCTTTTACGCTTGCGGATTCAGTTATTTCAAGAACAATTTTTTTTGGGTCTATTGAATATTTTTTGAGTTTATTTAAGGTAAATCCTGACTGAAATTTTTCATTGGAAAAAATATCAGGGCTTACATTTATAAAAAAATCACAATCTCCAAAAGTTTTTGAAAGGATATTGATTTTTTTTAGGGCTGCTTCTCTGCAGGCATATTCAAGTTCCCATTCAAGATTGAATTTTCTTGCCTTTTCAAACATTAAATCAGGAGAATAAAATGGCTTTATTCCTCTAGCAAGAAGTTCAAAGCCTTTTATCTGGCCTGTGTATAAATCAATAATTGGCTGTGCATGGGAGGTAATAAGTTCGGACTTGATCATTTCTTGGAAGGCTGTATATTCAATTTTTAAATTATCACATTCAGCGGCAAAAATTTCTTTAGTAAAATTAACTTGAAATTTTCCCATTTTTTTCTCCTTAATCAAATTATTTTTAAATCTTTCAAATTGACCTATAAAAAATTTATGTTAATTTTTGATGAAAAAAATTATTATTTTTTCAATTGGATAAAATAAAAAAGATTTAATTCATTATAAGATAAACTTTAAACTCAGCATAAAAAAAGAAATGTTTGGTTATATGTCAGATTCAAATATTAAAAGAAGTTTTATATATTCCATTCTTGTCCTTTTTGTATCTGTAGCAGCTCTTGGAATTTCTCTTTTTTTGTATATTTACTGGTTTATTAGTGTAAAGCAGGGATTGATAGGCCTTGCCGAAAAATTCAATCTTAAAAATGAGTATATTTTTGGGCCTGAAACATGGAGTGTTATTTTAATACTTTCACTTCTTGTTTCCTTAATAATTTTTGGACTCAGCATAATTTATTTGTATTTTCAAAAAATGTTTATGCTTTACAGGCTCCAGAGAAATTTTATCAGAGGTTTTACACATGAGCTTAAAACCCCTGTTACTTCAATCTCTCTTTATATTGACACTTTTGTAAAACATGAACTTGATAGAAAATCTCAGCTTAAATATCTTGAATACATGCAAAAAGACGTTAAAAGACTTTATTCTCAAATTCAAAGGATTTTAAATCTTGCAAGGCTTGAAAGCAAAGTGGATAGACTTTGTTTTGAAAAAGTGAATTTAGCTGAATTTATAAATGAAACATATGAATCATATCCAAATATAAAAAACATTCTTGATTTAAAAATTGAATATATGAAAATTTTTTTAAATATTGATAAGGGACTTTTTCAAATGCTTTTATCAAACATATTTAACAATGCTGTTAAATATAATAATACTAAGAATCCTTTTATAAATGTAAGTTTTAAGATTAAAGGGAAAAAAATATTTGTATTTTTTGCTGATAATGGAATAGGCCTTAAAAGAAGAGAACAGAAAAAAATTTTCAGACAGTTTTATCAGGTAAATAAAAATGAAAAAAAAGAGGGTACAGGCCTTGGACTTTATCTTTCTCAAATGATTGCAAAAAGACACAAAGGCTTTTTATATGCAAAAAGTGATGGTTTAAATAAGGGCAGTGTTATTATTCTTAGATTAAAGGCAGATAATAAATGAAAAAAATTCTTATAATTGAAGATGAATTTCATATAGCCGATGGAATAAAGCTTAACCTTGAACTTTCGGGTTATAATTGCTTTATTGCAAATTCTGGTAATGAGGGATTAAAAAAATTTGAGGAAATAAATCCTGATCTTATTATCCTGGACTTAATGCTTCCAGATACTGACGGAATGGAAATATTAAAAAAATTAAGAATAAAAAACAGATTGCTTCCTGTTTTGATTTTATCTGCAAGGGGAGAGGTGGAAGACAGAAAACGCGGCTTGATTTTTGGCTGTGATGACTATATGTCAAAGCCTTTTGATCTTGAGGAGCTTGAACTGAGAATAAAAAGACTTTTGTTCCGATATAAGGGAAACAGCAGTAATGATAATTTTTTTGAATTTGGAAAAAACAGGATTGATTTTAATTTAAGGTTGGCAACAACAGAAAATGAGAAAATTTCTCTTACTGAACAAGAAATTAATATTTTGAAATATCTTTTTACAAATTCACGAAAGCCTGTGACAAGAGAGGAACTTCTTATAAATGCTCTTGGATATCAAGTCGATGTTCAAAGCAGGACAATTGATAATTTTATTGTAAGATTCAGGAAATATTTTGAGAAAAATCCCAAAAAACCAAAATTTTTTAAAAGCATAAGATCAGTGGGATATATGTTTGAACCTGATTAAATATCAAATCTGTTAAGATAAATTATAATGCTGCCGCTTGTTTCTTTTGTGTTATTTTCCCATTTGTAAGAAAGAATTTTTTTTTCAGACAGCATTTCATTGACAATATCTTCTGTTATTTCAGGAAGAACAGCACCAAATTCAGAATGGTTCCCTTTTCCTGTAATAATTTTTAAAGTAAAGTATCCTTTTGCAAGGGAAGAAAGAATAAAATTTTCAACCTTAAGCTTTGCCTGGATTGATGTAAACCCATGAAGATCAAGAGTAAGTTCTGGCTTTGGATATCTCTCAATTCTTTTTTCAAGAGATAAAGGCTTTTGTTCTTTCAAACCTTCTTTTTTTGCATTTAAAAAAGCTCTTTCATTATCTTTTGGCTGTTTTACTGTTAATTTGGCTGAAGCAGATGAAAGAAAAAATTCATTTATATCAGATGTTTTTTGTATAACTTTAATCCCGTTTTTATTTTTCAGTTCTTTTTTTGAAATTTTCTTTTTAATCTGCAAATTCAAGGGAGCTGGTTTTACCCTGTTTTTTTCTTTTTTTATAAAGTCTGGATCATTAAATAATTTTTCAAGATCTTTTTCATTATCAATAACAGGGATTTGATTTTTATCGGTTTTTAAATTTTTTTTGCTTGAAGAAGCTTTTATTTCCTTTGGAATTTCAGCCTTTTTTAGAGGTAAAGGTTTATCAATCAGGGTTTCTTCAATTGTTTCCTCAGCTGTTTTGGTAAATTCTTCCCATTTGGAATCTGAAATAATTGTTGGTCTGTTTTTTTGTTCAACTTGTTGTTGTCCAATAAGGGTATTGTTTTTAACTATATTTTGTCCTGTTTTTTTAAACGGGAGTTTGTTTTTTATTAATTTAAGTATGTTTTTTTCCATAGCATCAAATATTATCAAAGCTTCCTGCAATTATTTCCCTTGGTTTTGATCCCTGAGCCGGACCTACAATATTATCGCGTTCCATATATTCAATAATTCTTGCAGCTCTGTTAAAGCCGATTCTCAAATGTCTTTGAACTGCTGAAATTGAAGCCTGCCTTGTGCTTGTGACAAATTGTACAGCTCTGTCATAAAGAGGATCATAATCCTCATCTGAATAGGATTCGTTTTCTGTTTCAAATCCTTCAGTTACATCTTCTATATATTCCGGCTCCATCTGGGTTTTTAGAAAATCTATTACATCTGTTACTTCTTTTTCAGAAATATATGCTCCGTGAAGTCTTCTTATTTTTGATGTGCCTGGGGGAAGAAAAATCATATCTCCGTTACCTAAAAGTGCTTCTGCTCCATTGCTGTCAAGAATAGTTCTTGAGTCAGTTTTTGAAGAGACCTGAAATGAAATTCGTGTTGGAAAGTTTGCTTTTATAACACCTGTAAGAACATCAACAGAAGGTCTCTGGGTTGCAAGAATAAGATGTATTCCAGATGCTCTTGCCATTTGTGCAAGTCTTGCAAGAGCTGTTTCAACATCTCTTGAGGAAACCATCATAAGGTCTGCAAGCTCATCAATTATTATAACTATATATGGGAGTTTTTCCTCTGAAATTGCATTGTACTGGTCAATATTTCTGACTTTTTCAATGGCAAGAAGATCATATCTTTGTTCCATTTCCTTTACTGCCCAGTTAAGAGCATTGGTTGCTTTTTTCATATCTGTAACAACCGGAGTAATAAGATGGGGAATATCATTGTAAAGTGAAAGCTCTATTCTTTTTGGATCTATCATCAAAAGTTTTACGTCTTCTGGAGAACATTTGTACAAAAGGCTTGTTATCATAGCATTAAGGCAGACGCTTTTTCCTGTTCCTGTAGCACCAGCAATAAGAAGGTGAGGCATTCTTGTGAGATCCGAAATAAATGGATTTCCGTCAATGTCCTTGCCAAGACATAAAGGCAGTCCGTTTTTAAAAGAATCAAAAATTTCAGACTCAATTATTTCTCTTATTCTTACAATTTCCCTTTTTTTGTTTGGAACTTCAATCCCTATTACATTTTTACCTGGAATTGGAGCAACAATTCTTACACTTAAAGCACTTAAAGCAAGAGCTATGTCATTTTCAAGATTGACAATTTTACTTATTTTTATTCCAGGAGCCGGCTTATACTCAAATGTTGTAATAACAGGTCCTGGAGCTATTTCCTTTACTTCTCCCCTTATTGAAAAATCCTCAAGTTTTTTTTCAAGTTTTCTTGCCTGATCCTTTAAAAATTTTGTGTCAATGTCTTCTAACTGCCTTGAAGGGGGGATTAGAAAATTAATGTCAGGAGATGCTGTATATATTTTTTTTGATTTAACTACATCAGGTTTTTGTTCTTTTTTAATAAAAATTGGCTCTGCCTGTTTTTGTGATGGAAAAATTTCAGGCATTTTTTTTTCAATTTGCTTTTCATCAATATTATTTTGCTCTTTTTTTTCTTCTGAGGCTTCTTCTTTTAAATCTTCTTTTAAACATAGAGTATTTTCAAAATTTTCTTTTATTGTTCTTATTACCGGTTCTTTTTTATCTTTATAAACTATTTTTTCTATTGTCTGGTCTGTTTTATCTTCAATTTCAGAAAGTCTTATTAATGATGAATCAACTATATTTTTAAGTTTTTTTTTGGCTTCAATATATTTTTTTGAAAGACTTAGGCCTGCAATTATAAGTGCAGGCATGGAATTTGACGAAATTGATGATTTTGGAATGTTTTTCTGGGCTTCCTTTAGCTCTTCTAAAATAAGCATTTGAACCTGTTTTGGATTTTTAACATTATCTTCTGCTTTAAATTTATATTTAGAGCCGGAAAGGCTTATTTCAATTATTCTTTGATTTTCGTCTTTATTTTGATTTCCCATTGTCAATTTCCCAGGCTGAATTTTAAAGAATTATTTCTATCATTAAAGAGAGCTATTATCAAGTGAAGACATTTGGCTGATTTTTTAAAAAATAATTGCAGATTTATTCCTAAAAGGTATACCTTATGTTTATTAAAAAACACATTAAGGAGAAAATATTTTGAGCGGGTATAAAAGAATTTATCTCGAAGATTACAAACCCTTTGAATACGATATTACCAATGTAGATTTATGGATAGATTTTTTTGATGATAAAACAATTGTCAGATCAAAGCTTGTTGTAAAAAGTAAAGAAAAGGACAGCTTTTTACCCCTTGTTTTAAAAGGTGAAGAACTTGACACCTTAAGTATTTTGATAGATTCACGGCCTGCCATGAAAAAAGAGTTTGAACTAAGAGATGGAGAGCTTTTGATTTATCCTTCAATAAATGATTTTTCAATTGAAACAGTGTGTGAAATTCATCCAGAAAAAAATACTTCACTTGAAGGAATTTACAAATCAGACGGATTTTTCTGCAGTCAGTGCGAGGCTGAAGGTTTCAGAAAAATTACCTGGCATCCTGACAGACCTGATGTTTTATCAGAGTTTACCTGTACTGTTTCAGGTGATTTTATAAAGTATCCTGTTCTTTTGTCCAATGGAAACCCTGTAAATAAAGGCATATTTGCCGATGGAAGACATTTTGTAAAATGGCATGATCCTTTTTTAAAACCTTCATATCTTTTTGCAGTTGTAGCAGGCGATCTTTATTGTGTTGAGGACAACTATAAAACAATGTCTGGGAAAAATGTTGTTTTAAGACTTTTTACAGAACCTGAAAATAAGAAAAAATGCTTTCATGCAATTAATTCCCTGAAAAAAGCAATGAAATGGGATGAGGATGTTTTTTCAAGGGAATATGATCTTGATATTTATATGATTGTTGCAGTGCGTGCCTTTAATATGGGAGCAATGGAAAATAAGGGTCTTAATATTTTTAATTCAAATTATGTGCTTGCAGATGAAAAAACAGGAACAGATGATGATTTTTTTAATATTGAATCTGTTGTTGCCCATGAGTATTTTCATAACTGGACAGGCAACAGGATAACCCTTGCAAACTGGTTTCAATTAAGTCTCAAGGAAGGACTTACGGTTTTCAGGGATCAGCTTTTTTCATCTGAGCAGGGTTATGGTCCTGTTTCAAGGATAAAAGATGTAAGAATTCTTAAATCACGGCAGTTTTCTGAAGATGCCGGCCCTTTTTCCCATCCGGTAAGGCCTGAATCATATATTGAAATGAATAATTTTTATACAGCAACTGTTTATGAAAAAGGTGCTGAAATTATAAGAATGATTTACAACTGGCTTGGAAGAGATGCGTTTCTAAAAGGCATGAACCTTTATTTTGATACAAATGATCTAAAAGCCGTAACATGTGAAGATTTTATTGATGCAATGTCAAAATCTTCAGATCAGGATCTTTTTAAGTTTATGAGGTGGTATGAGCAAAGCGGCACTCCCTGTTTAAAGTTTGATTTTGAATTCAATGATCTGGAAAATAATTTAAAGATTACTGTATATCAGGAAACTAATGAAACAGCAGGACAAAAGGAAAAACTCCCGTTGCCTGTTCCTGTAAGAACAGCATTTTTTGATGAAAATGGAAATCAGATTCAATTTAAAGTTAAGGGTGATGATGACTCAAAAAAAGAAACAGTATTTCTTCTTTTGGATTCAAAAAATGAATTTGTTGTATCAGGAATAAATAAAAAGCCTGTTGCTTCAGTTTTAAGAGGATTTTCAGCACCTGTAAGATTTGACTGCGGATACAGTCTTGAAGATGATATTTTTCTTATGTCCCATGACACAGATTACTTTAACAGATGGGATGCTTCCCAGAGGGTAATTTTTGGAACCATAGAAAAAATTTACAATCTTATGGAAAAAAATCATGACCCTTTTCTTGATGAAAAATTTTATGAAGGTTTCTCTTTTATAATAAATGACAGTTTTTGCGACAAATCAGTTATTGGAGAAATTTTGACCCTTCCCTCAGATTCTGATATTTGCCAGGAGCTTTTTAATTCAAAAATCAAAGTAAATCCCACAACTCTTAAGAAATCATCTTTTTTTGTGACAAGAAAGCTTGCAGAAAAATTTGAATCAAATTTTCTAAGTCTTGTTAAAGAAAATATTAGTAAGGAATATGTTTTTTCCAAAAATGAAATGTCAAAAAGGAAACTTAAAAATTCTGCATTAATGTTTTTATCAAAACTTGATTACAGTGACTTTATTTATGATCTCTACAAAAAAGCTGATAATATGACAGATCTTACAATCTGTTTAAAGGCACTTGTTTCATATGAAAATGAAAAATCAAATCTTGCGTTGAATGATTTTTATGAAAAATGGAAAAATGATGCTGTAGTAATGGATAAATGGTTTGCTGTTCAGGCTCAAAGTTCAGGTTCAAACACATTTGAAAATGTTTTGGCTTTGCTTGATCATCCTCTTTTTTCAATCAAAAATCCAAACAGGGTAAGATCTCTTATTGGAGTCTATGCAAATAATTTTGAGGCATTTCACAGAAAAGACGGCAAAGGTTATGAATTTCTTTCTGATCACATATTAAAACTTTCTAAAATCAATCCCCAGATCGGCGCAAGGCTTGTATCCTATTTAAGTAATTACAAAAATTTTGATTCTGAAACTTCTTTGATGATGAAGGAAAGTCTTTTGAGAATTTATAATACCAAAAATTTGTCAAAGGATGTTTTTGAAATGGTTTCAAGAGCCTTGGCTTAATTGATGATTGGAAAAATAACAGTATCAGTCCTTTTAGAAAAAACCTGTTTTTAAAAGATATGGAACTGAAAAAATAAATAAATTGCCTGTTATGTGAATAATGCATGGAACAAAAATATTTTTTGTAAATTCATATGAACAGGCAAATAAAATTCCACCTGCAAATTGTACTGCAGGCATATTTCCACCCTTAAAATGAAACAGTGCAAAAATGGCTGAGCTTGTTATTATGGAAAAAATTATTTTTTGGTTTTGTCTTATATAATTGTATAAAATACCTCTGAAAAAAAATTCTTCAGCAATTGGACCTGCAATTACGCCGGTAAGTACTAAAAATATAAGATCTTTTCCTTTAAAAAGATTATCCGATGAAAAAAAAAGCAAAATATTTAAGCTGAAAAAAAATAATAAGATAAAATAAATTATGAAAAATAAAATTCCTGTGCATGCTGAAATAATAATCCCGTATTTTAATCCGTGAAGCAGGTAATTTAATTTAAAAAAAGAAGTTTTTTTAGCAAATAAAAAAAACAAGCAGATAACAAGTAAATCCAAAATTCTTAAAATAAAAGTTTTTTCAAGAATTGAAAATGTATAAAATATTTTGGTTCCGTAAAATTCAATCAGAAAAAAAAGTAAAAATATCAGAAAAATTTCTCTAAGTTTTATTTTAAAAGAATCTTTTTGCAGAAATTGAAGGCGTACCATTGCACATACCAGTCTTTTATTAGTTTGAAGTCAGATTTTAGAAATAAGGATGTTTTTGTGTAAAGCCTTTGGTTTAAGGGGGAAACTGAACCAAGTTTTTGATAAGCCTTGCATCTTACATTAATATTTTTGTCCTTTGTTTTTTTTATTATTTTTTCAAGGTCATCAAGATTGTTTATGTTAAAATTTAATACAGCCCATAATCTTTCCCCATCATAGGATGAATTTAAACATTTTTGGGGTATGGGAATTTTTAATTTGTTTTTATATGCGTATTTTAGAGCTTCAATTCTAGTGAATTTGTTTTTGGCTGAAAGATTTTGTTCAAGTGTTAAGTCTTGATTAAAATATGTTTTTGTTAAAGGAAAAAACAATAAATAAATTACTATAATAAAAGATAAAGACGCTAAAATATCAATATTTTTAGTGCCAGGTACAAAACCAGATAAAAATTTAAAAAATGAAATTAATGTATAAAAAATTAAAAAAGGTAAAAAAATCAGAAATCCTGCAAGTGTTGTTTGTTTTAAAATGTTTTTTTCCTTTTTGTTTGAAATACTGATAAAAATTTTTTTATAGTCAGATAAAAATATTTTATAATCAAAAACATAATTTTTCCCATCAGACAAAATAATAATCTTTTTATTTTGCTTAATTATTTTAATATCTTTTTGTGTTTGATGATTTTTTAATTCAAAATAATTATATTTTTTTAAAATGGATTTTATTTTACTTTCTTCATCCTTTGTAAATCCTTTTATTTCAAATACTTTAAGCTGGCTTTGCAAAGGTGTTTTTATTATTTCAGCAGGGTAGAGGGTAAATTTGTAATAAAAATTATTTATGGATTTACCAATAAAATTTGTGAGAAGAACTTTGTCTCTGAAATCTGAAAAAAAACTGTCCCCTTTGTATAAAAAAGGAATAAGAGCCATAAAAATAAGGGGTAAAATATAAATCCTTGAAAAATAAATTTTATATTTTAATTTGACTGTAAGAACAAAACACAAAATACTGGAAATAAGATTTATTGAATAATTTTTAAGTAAAAAAGCGGTAAAAATTAAGATAATCATATAAATAAAAATTAAATATGATTTGATTCTTTTGAATTTTAAATAGAAAAATCCCGCAATAATTCCTGCAAAAATAAAAAAAAGTCCTGCCGTGAAAGTAAAAAAAGCAGCAGAATAAATTGCAGTTGAAATGTATTCAAGGCCTTTTGCGGCAAAACAGCATGGACTTATAAAAAAATCTGTATGCGTTAATATTGCCTTTGATTTTTGTGCAATTTCAAGATTTGATTTGAAAATTATTATTGACCATATCAAATGCTCAGTCAAAAGACCTGATGTAATAGCTAAAAAAAAATGTAAATTTTTTTTAGTTTCCAAGTTCAAGATATTTATCCTTGAGCATGGAATAATGATCTGCAGACTGCTTTATTAATTCAATAATGCCTGGGTCTAATTTTTTTTTTATTTTTGCCGGAGTTCCTGCTGCCAGGGAAAATTCAGGAAAAATTGTGTTTTCAAGAACAACAGCACCTGCAGCTATTATTGAGCCTTTTTTAATAACAGCATTATTCATTATTGTTGCACCCATTCCTATTAAAACATTGTCCTCGATTGTACAGCCGTGAACCACTGCATTGTGTCCTATAGTAACGTTGTTTCCAATTTTAAGAGGGCTTCCCTTGTCACAATGCAAAACTGAATTGTCCTGAATATTTGTATTTTCTCCGATGGTTATTTTGTCCATATCTGCTCGTATTACCGTATTAAACCAGACAGAAGAGTTTTTACCAATAGTTGCATTTCCAATTACAATGGAACCTTTGGCTAAAAAGGTATTTTCATTAATTGTGGGTGTTATTCTATTAAATGTAATAAGATTCAATTTATTCACCTTATAATTTGTTTGACGAACAATGTTTATAAATATAAAATAGATATATGATATTAAATTCATTTGTTTTCATATCACAAAACAGAAATCAAGATAATTTAAAATTTAAATGATTCTTCAATATGAAAAGAATCATTGGGAAAATAAAATCATCAAGTTTTATTAAATATTTAATTCAAGGGGTAATCAGCTTATGGCAGGTAAACCTGATGCAAGAATTCAGTTAAGGGAATTCAAGGCAATCAGCTATGCAATTTCAACTTATGAAGATTTAAGCACACTGCAAAGACATCTTGTTGAAGGAGTTTGCAGTGCTTTCAGGGTCAAGGCTTGTTCAATCAAGCTTTATGATGACCGTGAAAGAGAACTTTTCAGGGTTGCAAGCTGCGGGCTGAGCCGTAATTACCTTAAAAATGAACCGATAATCGTCCAGGGTGAAAATAAGGAATGTCTTAATGGTGAAGTTATTTTTTATGAGGACATAAGAAAAGACAAAAGGGTCATAAACCCTGAAGCTGCAGAAAAAGAGGGCATTGTTTCAATGCTTTCTGTTCCCATAAAATATGGCCGTGCAGTTTTGGGGGTTCTAAAAATGTATCATGACGCACCATGGATTCTTCATGAAGATGATCTTGATGCTTTTACTGTTTTTGCAAGACACTTGGGGTTGCGGATAGAATATACTGGTCTTAGAAATTTTTTTGAAACTGTAAAGGCTGCTGCTGGAAGCCTTCCATTAAGAATGCTCGAGGATATTGTTTTATGACAAAATTTAATCTGGTGCATGATACCAGTGATTTTTTTGCCATAAAAGCAGGTGATGTCATAGTCCTGGATGGCAGAGAATTTGAAGTTACAGGAAATGAAAAAGAAAGAAGATTTGGAGTTGAAGATCCTAAATTCTGGGTTAAAAGAGTAATTGAAAAAGAAAGCGGTGAAAGAAAGCTTGCTAAGCTTACTTATTTTGAAGACTTTATGACCTCAATTGGTGGAGCAAAAATAAAGTGCTTCAGAAGTCCTGAAAAAGAAGGAAAGATTCTGGAGCTTATCAAGGGACATCCTGATTTTATGCAGGGTGAGGTGTTCTGGGATATTAAAAATAATAATATCAGAGTTCTTGATATTATTAGGGGAGCAAACTTTTTTGTTTTTATGGAACAGTACGACAGAATGCCCCATGAGAAATATTTTAATGAAGTTCTTCCCTGTATTCTTAGAAAGCTTTTAAAAGCATTTGAGGCAATAAAAATACTTCATTTAAATGGCTTTAAGCATGGAGATATTAGAAATGATCACATAATGGTTGAAAGAAAAACAGGCAATTATGTCTGGATAGATTTTGATTATGATTATGATTCTCCGGAAAACCCCTACAGTCTTGACCTGTTTGGTATTGGAAATATTATTTTATATGCAGTAGGCAAGGGGTTTCATAATCTTTATATGATAAAAAACGATACATATACATACGGAGATTTTTTTGAAAAAGTTGAAGAAGGCGATTTTTCACTTCTTGACAGAAGCAGATTTGTAAATTTAAGAAAATTATACCCTTATATTCCAAGAATGCTTAATGATATTTTGCTTCATTTTTCCAAAGGAACTCCAATTTATTATGAATTTATTGACGAAATATTAGAATCCCTTAAGGGATATTTAAGGTCCCTTTAAAATTTAGGAGGAAGTTTTGAAAAATAAAATTCTTGTGCCTGTAAACAATTATGAAACTTCCAAGGCAGTTTTGAATTATTTGATAGGCCTAAGCCTTTGTCCTGATAAGGCAGAAGTAACCCTTCTTCATATTTTGCGCATCCCATCTGGCGGTGAAGAACTTATGGGTAGAAGATATATGCAGCAGGAACCTGAAAAAGTTAAGTCTCTAATGATTGAAGCAAGAGAAGAACTTGTACTTGCCGGCTTTAATGACAGTTCAATTTATACAGAGGTTATTCAGGGACAATTTGCAACTGTTGCCGACGGTATAATTGATTATTTTAAGAAAAATCATCATACAATGGTTGTAATTGGAAGAAAAAAACTTTCTAAAGCAGAAGAGTTTGTTTTAGGTGATGTAAGTATAAAGCTGGTTAGAGCCTTGGAGAATACAGCTGTTATTGTTGTAAAAACAATTTAGCCTGAAATTTTTTAGAATGAAACTTTTAATATTTCAGGCTAATTAACTATTGTTTATCTCTTTGAATTTAAAGAATTAAATCTTCAATAAAATCAAATAACTGATTGAGATTCTGACATGGCCTAACTTCATTGACATGAGCTTTGTATGCATACATTTCACTGTCGCCGGTGTCCCATGTATTAAGGGGTTCAGGATTGAGCCAGATTATTCGTTTGCACTTTGCCCTCATTTCTTCAAGAATTTCAGAATGGGGGTTCATATAATTTGATCTGGCATCTCCAATAATAATGAGTGTTGTTTTTGAGTTCAGTTCATGCATATGATTTGTTTTAAAATCTATAAAAGTTTCACCATAATCTGTTGGTACGTCATATTCAATATCTGCTTCTGACATTATTTTATCAATTGCATCATTGATCTGGTATTTATCAAAAATATCAGTTACATCACAAACACCTGAAACAAAAACATAACTTTTAACTCTGGAAAAGCAGTCCTGAAGGGAAAAGAGGATGTTGAGCATAAATCTGGCTGCTGACCAGACAGAACCGGAAATATCACATAGAGTGACTATTTTTCCTTTTCTTAATGGCTTGTTTTTATAATGAATGTTGACTGGAACACCCTGAAACTTGTTTGCGTCTTTTAGGGTCTTTTTTATGTCAAGGACACCTTTGTTTCTTGACATGAATCTTCTTGAAGCAATATCTTTAAGTTTTTTTACTAGCTGATCAATAACTTCCCTTGTGAGTTCTATTTCATCAGGAGTCAGGTTTGAAAAGGCTTTTTCACCTATATTTTTATATTTTTTATCTGTATTTTTTATATCTTTTAAACCAACATTATCAGGTCTTGGCTCTTTTGTTAAAATTTCATATGCCTTGTCCAGCATTTTTGCAAAATGTTGTTCAACACTTTCCCTTGTTTCTGACTGTGCATTTCCTCCAAAATTTTTTACAAGTTCAAGAACCCTGCTTCTCAGCTTATTTATTTTAAGCATTACATCAAGTCTTAATGCAAGTTGTCCCATATTTGATTTTAATGCTGCCTGATGTTTTTCAACCCTTGTATGAATATCTGTTATTTCTCCAAGATAGTCATGGGGATCACCGGATAAAAACTCCATCAAAACATCAAAGATTGGATCATTTGTCTCAAGAGCAAAGTTTTTCAGTTCTTCAAGAACTTTATTTCTAATATCTTGGTCTTGATTTATTTCAGTTTCTAGTTCAATTCCCATATCGTGGAAGTAAAGATTGTAAAGTGCTTCAAATCTTGGATTGTCCCTTTGAGTTTTTACAAAATTTGTTTTTAGGACAGTTTTAAAAGAGGCTTCGTCTGTTGGATCAATAAGTTTTAGGTGCTCAACGCAGTCAAGGGTTTGGGCTGTAGAAATATAAAAATTGGATGCTCTGCAGCAAGCAGTAAATTTTAATATAGTTTCAAGCATTTTTACACAAGGCTTTCAATATTTTTTCTTACAAGTTCTTCATCGGTTTTGTATTTACAGATAACATTAAGAGTATCTTTTAATATTTCTGGTGTAATTTCGTTTGCACCTAAAGCAAGAAGTGATTTTGCCCAGTCAAGAGTTTCTGAAATACACGGCTTTTTTTTGAGATCAAGTTTTCTTAGGTTGCCTATTGTTTCAACTAATTTGTCTAGAAGATCATCTTTTATTCCTGGTATTTTCATCTGAACAATTTGTCTTTCAGTGTGAAGTTCAGGATAGTCTATGTATAAATGCACACATCTTCTTTTTAAGGCATCGCTCATATCTCTGTAGTTGTTTGATGTGAGAAATACAAATGGCATTGATTTGGCAGATAATGTTCCAATTTCAGGAATAGTAATTTGGAAATCACTTAAAAGTTCCAAAAGAAATGCTTCAAATTCAGGGTCTGATTTATCTACTTCGTCAATAAGAAGCACAACTGGTTTATCAGAGGTTATTGCCTTGAGAAGAGGACGGGGCTGAATAAATTTTTCTGAAAAAAAAGCATCTTCCTGGCTTGATATTTTATCTACTGCTTCACTTATTGTTTTTACGTCAGAAAGAAGATGGTCAATTTTATCCTTTACCATCTGTGTATAAAGAAGCTGCTTTGCATATTCCCATTCATAAAGTGCTTTTGTTTCATCAAGACCTTCATAGCACTGCATTCTTATAAGATCTCTGTCCATACATCTTGAAACAGCCTTGGCAAGTTCAGTTTTCCCAACACCTGCTGGCCCTTCAACAAGAACTGGTTTTTTTGTTGCCTGTGCAAGAAAAATTACAGTTGAAATTTCTCTTGAGGGTATATAATTTGAAGATTCAAGCCTTGACTGAACATCTTCGACACTTTTAAAATCCATTTTAACTCCGCATAATGTGTTTTTAATATTTAAAACATTTCTTACCAGTCTAGAAAACAAAGGTAAAGCAATAAGTAAAGGGAAATAAAAAAGCTGCTCTTAAAACAAGACCAGCTTTTTATTCTTTATAAGTTAAAGAAAAATCAATTTTTTTCCATTTGCTACATTGATGGAGAAATAAATAATGCTCCTGTTGGAATTTGTTTTTCAGATTGAATAACTAAAATAGATGATGTTTTTTCCCTTGCATCTACAACTACAAAAGAACCTATCGGGATAAGTTCTGTAAATGTTTTTTTATTATCCATATTTACAATCTGTTCTTCAACAATGGAATAAATCTGACCTCTTTCAACTCCATCAACAGTACCTGCGTTTATAAAGCCTACAAACTGTTCGCCAAGATAAATAGCTCCTTCTTTTTCCTTGATAATTTTGCCTTTAAGCCCTGCTACACTTGGTTTTAAAAAAATATCTGGTGATATTTCATTGAACTCTGTAATAAGGTCGCCATTGGCAATAGGCCTGTAAGTGTTAGTTATTACAGCTCTTAAAAGTTTGCCTTCTTTTTTTAGAATTTCAATTATACCTGCAAGATTGTATTGATAGCCTATGAATATTTTTTTATTGTCAGGGTCAAAAACTTTTTCGGGTTTTTTGTAAATTGCATATTTTTCACCGATAAGAAACTTATCCGAGCCGCTTTCTGCTATTATATATATTTCATCTGTTGTGGAATACATGTCCACAGGAGTTACACCCCTTTGAATTATGGCGTCTGGTTTGATTTCCTTGGTAGATATATATGGCAGTTTGTTAATTTTTCTAAAAACAAAATTTGGTTTTTTTTCTTTGGTCTGCTCTTTTTTTATTGTCTCAATTATTTGTGCAACAGGCTGCTGTTCTTTTTTTTGTAAATCTGAAAGAGCTTTTTTGCTATAAAGGGTTATTTCCTGTCCTGGATATATCCAGTGGGGGTTTGCTATTTTAGTGTTTTCAGCCCAAAGTCCCGGCCAGTACCATGCTGAATCAAAAAACTTTTGGGAAAGCCCCCAAAGTGTGTCCCCTTTTTTTACTGTATAAGTTATTGTAGTTTTTTGTTCAATTTCTTCTGAATATACTTCAGCAGCTAAATTAAAAAAGGTAATTATAATTGTTAATAATAAAAGCAGTTGTTTGGTTATTGAACGGTTCATAAAAAAGTCCTGTATTTTTTTGTTTTCGGCAGGTTTTTTCTTGAAAAATTAAAAAAATTAAACCATTGTGCCCAAAAAAAGTCAAGTTACAATTAACATAGTCAATGATTGGAAAAAATATGGAAAAACTCGCTGGATTAATATTTGAGGCAAGGCTTTTGAAAAGACTGCCTAGATCTGGATATTCTTTTCTTGGAAATGGGAGTGAAAATGTTGCAGAGCATTCATTTATAATAAGTATTGTTTCATATATACTTGCTAAAATGTGTCCTATGGCTGATGAAAAAAAAATTGTATTTATGTCTCTTTTCCATGATTTGCCTGAGGCAAGAACTGGAGATATAAATTATGTTCAAAAAAAATATGTTGAAAAGGACGAGAAAAAGGCAATTGAAGATATTGTTTCAGGTCTTTTTTTTGGACAGGAAATAAAAGATCTGCTCTATGAGTTTAATGAAGGAAAAACAATTGAGGCAAAGCTTGCAAACGATGCAGACCAAATTGCTTTTCTTGCTGATTTAAAAGTTTTAAGAGATAAAGGTGTTAAAACTACTTCAAGGTGGATTGAAGCTGTCTCTAAAAGGCTTAAAACTGATGAAGGTAAAAAAATTGCTGAAACTCTTTTAAATTCAGATTGTGATTCATGGTGGCTGGAAAATTATGTTGACTGATATTTAAAAATAAACAAAAATTATTTTAGTTTGATTTTTTAGTACCATTTTTTTAATTCACCCTGTTTCCCATAAAATTAGTCTGGATTGAGATGTCCTACCTTTCAATAAGCAAAACTGAATATTTATTACTAAAGGATTCCCGTCAAAAACTCGACCAGTCAATGGATCAGGTACAATCTCTTATTGCTGAAAGAAAAAAATATTCAGATATGGCAGGGGATTTAAAAAAAAGGCTTAAATCTGATAATGTAGCAGCAGTTCAAACTTTGGAGATATTATCCTCAACTCTTATTAAAAATGACAGTCATTATTCAAAAAAAGTTGCAGTGCTTGCAAAAGCAATTGGTGAAGAGTTTGAGCTTGAGCTTTCAAAAATTAAAATAATTGATGCAGTATCAAGACTTCATCTTACAGGGCTTATGTTTGTTGACAATAAGGGTGATGAATTAAAATTTTATCCTGAAAAAAGCCTTTTTCTGCTTGAAAAATTTTCTGAGCTTAAAAAAATATCTTCAGTTTTTAAAGATCTTGACGAATTTTTTGACGGAAGCGGTGCAAATTCCAAAAAAGGCAAAAATGTCTGTCTTGAAATAAGAATTGTAAGAGCTGCAGCTTTTTATTATAATTTTTATTTTAAAAATTATTCAATAAATCAGATAATTGAAAAACTTGATTATTTTTCCGGCAAAAATTTGGATCCAGATTCTGTTTCTGTTCTTTTTAAAGTACTTCAAAGAAAAGATTTGTTTTCAGATTTGCAGATAAAGGCTGTAAATGTACATAAACTTAAACCGGGAATGGTTTTAAAATCAGGCATTTTTTCAAAACGGGGTGCTATGCTTCTTCCTTCAGGAACAAGACTTGAAAAAAAAAATATAGAAAAAATTATTTCTTTTGATTTAAGTGAGTCTGTTACTGACACAATATTAGTAATTAATAAATAAAATTCGGGAGCTTTTTATGGATATTACCTCCATAATTGGAATTGTATCAGGTTTTGCAGTAATTATTATATCTATACTTCTTGGAAGCGGTCTTGGACTTTTTATAAATATTCCTTCTGTTATTATTGTTTTTGGTGGAACTATTGCAGCTGCAATGGTTGGTTATCCTTTGCCTGATTTTTTAAAACTTGTAAAAGCTCTTGTAAGAATTTTTAAGTTTAAAATTGAAGATCCCCAGATTTTAATAGACAGGCTTATAGAAATTTCTAACAAGGCAAGAAAGGGCGGTCTTTTATCCATTGAAGGAGATATCAGCTCAATTAATGACCCTTATTTTGCAAGTGCCTTACAAATGACTGTAGACGGAGTAAAAACAGGGGATATAGCACAGGTAATGCAGAAAAAAATGGCCATGGTTCAGCAGCAGAATAAAATTGGAATCAATATTTTTACTTCACTTGGAGCCTATGCACCAGCCTTTGGAATGGTAGGAACCCTTATCGGCCTAATTCAGATGCTTGCAAATCTAGATGATCCTTCTTCAATTGGGCCTAAAATGGCAGTTGCCATGATAACTACATTTTACGGTGCCATTTTGGCAAACCTCTTGTTTCTTCCAATGGCAGATAAATTAAAATTGAGAAGTGAGCAGGAAATAACCAATATGAACCTTTTATTTGAGGGGGTTATTTCAATACGTGAAGGTGAGCATCCAAGACTTATGGAAGAAAAACTCAAGGTTTATCTTATGAATAAAAAGAACAGTGCTGATGCTGCACAGGCAGGTTGAAAATGGCTGAAGAAAATTCAAATACTGAAGAAGAAAAAAGTTTTGGCCTTTCCGAAGGAAACAGCAGCAGCAATGAAGAATGCTCTCCTGGTGCACCTGCATGGATGGCGACTTTTGCAGACCTTGTTACTCTTTTAATGTGTTTTTTTGTTCTTCTTTTTGCCATGAGTACAATTCAGGAAGAAACATTTAAGGAACTTGTTCAGTCATTGAGAAGTGCTCTTGGCGTGCAGACAATACCCGAAGCTGGTACGCGTGAAGGGCTTGTTATGCAGAATGCAAGGCCTGATGAGTCAAAGCCTGAAAAGCAGTCAGTTGATGAAATTGGAACCATGATCCAAAAGGAAATAAAAGATATTGTAAGCGATGTTAAAGAGCTTGTTATGTTTAATCAGCTTGCTGGAATGGTTGATGTTAAAGAAACTGAAGAAGGTGCTGTAATAACTATTTCAGATCTTATTCTTTTTAGAACCGGTCAGGCTGAAATTACAGAAGAAGGCCTTGATATTCTTGTAAAAATTATTGCAGTTTTAAAACAGTTCAGATACCCGATTGAAATTGCGGGACATACCGACAATGTACCAATAGATACAAATTTTTTTCCTTCCAACTGGGAGCTTTCTTCAAGAAGAGCAACCGAGGTTGTAAGGTTTTTTGTTGAAAAAGGTCTTGATCCAAGACTTCTTTCTGCAGCAGGCTATGCAAGTTTTCGGCCTGTTGATACAAACGATACACCAAGCGGAAGAGCAAAAAACAGAAGAGTTGAAATAGTTTACAGAAGGCAGGCCATAGAAAACTCTCTTTATAGATAAGTGCTGATTAAACAAAAAATCAGTCTTTTGATCAGCAGCCTCCTTTTTAATTTATCTGGAAATTATATTATCCCTTGATTAAAAAACTGTCAGAATATAGATTATAAAGTTGATTTTAATTAACTTGTCGGCTATTTACGACCTTTAAACTGAAAGAACGGAAATAAAAATGAAGCTCCATATAAACGACGCTGCATCACTTTTAAATCTTCCGGTAAACACCTTAAAAAGGTGGATCAGACAGGGAAGGGTTCCAATTAACAGGTCTGAAGATATCTGCATATTTAAAGAAGAAAAATTAAATGAATGGGCAAAAAGAAATCATTTTTCTTTTTCCGAAAAAAAATGCATTGAAAAAAAAGTATTGGATTCAGGCACTCAAATTCTTTCGTCTGCGGTTTCAAGGGGCATAGTTTTGTACGATGTTGAAGGAAGCACAAAAGAAGATATTTTTTCTTTTGTAATAAAAAACCTTGGCATAGATGATGACGAAAATAAAAATGAATTTTTAAAGCGTTTGCTTGAAAGGGAAGAGCTTTCTTCAACAGGAATTGGAAAAGGTGTGGCTATACCTCACCCAAGGGAACCGCTAGATAACCTTTTTGATTCACCTCTAATTGCAATTGTTTTCCCAAAGGAACCCCTTGAATTTGATTCAATTGACAAAAGTTTGGTTTTTGTCCTTTTTTTTATTGTTTCAAGAAATGTAAAGGAGCATTTAAAGCTTTTGTCAAATCTTTCTTACTGTCTGAGGCATGAAAATTTTATTGCTTTTTTAAAAAATAAGCCCCCCATGGAAAAAATTATCAGTGAAATAGAATTTTTTGAAAATCAGCTTTTGAATCAATAGGAGATAAGTTTTGAGAAGGGTGTTTTTAAAAAGGCAGGCACAATCAATTATTTTTAGTTTTGACGAGAATTTTCTTTTACTTATCATGGCTCTTATTGTTGGTATTCTAGGCGGATTTGCAGCTGTGTTTTTAAATTATTCACTTGAGTTCTGCTATGAACATTTACATGTTTTCAGGCAGTATTGGTGGGCATTTTTTTTCCCTGGTGTTGGTGCGATTTGTTCTTGTGTTTTTTTAAAAAAAATAATCAGAGACGATAAAGGCCACGGAGTCCCTGATGTTATTTATTCTGTGTCCAAAAAAGGCGGACTTTTAAAGGTAAGGTCAATATTTTCAAGGCTTTTTTCAAGTATTTTGACAATAGGAAGCGGAGGCTCGGCAGGGCCTGAAGCACCAATCCTTTACAGCGGAGCTGCAATAGGTTCCAATATTGCAAGGCTTTTTTCATTAAATGAAAGACAAAGAATCACTCTTCTTGGCTGCGGTACTGCCTCAGCAATTTCTGCAATATTTAATGCTCCGGTATCAGGCATAATTTTTACCCTTGAAGTGATTCTTGCAGAATGGAATACTATTTATCTTGTGCCTGTAGCTATTGCATCAGTTGCAGGGACAGAACTTAGCAGATTCTTGAGGGGAAACCAGATCCCTTTCAGCAACAGTGGATTTAACATAGGTTTTGATGATCTTATTGCAGCAGCTCTTCTTGCTGTTTTTACAGCTGTTATTTCTGTTTTATTTACAAGGTCAATGGAAAAGAGCAACAAGCTTGCATCATCATTTGAAAAAAAATTCAGACTTACTTTTTTTGTTAAGGCAGGATTGGGCGGATGTGCTGTTGGAATTATCGGCTTTTTTATTCCTGATGCACTGGGTGAAGGCTATCATTCAATAAGAGAACTTATTTCAGGAACTTACAGCACAGGACTTGCCATTGCAGGTGTTGCACTTTTTGCAAAAATAATTGCAACTGCAATTACTCTTGGATGGGGAGGTTCCGGAGGTGTTTTTGCACCTTCCCTTGTAATTGGAAGTTTTACAGGGGTTGTTTTTTACAGGGTTTTTACATTAATTTTTCCAGAGGCAAATCTTGTAAGTGAGGGCGGTTTTGCTCTTCTTGGAATGTCTGGGGTTATGGCAGGGGTTTTACAGGCACCTCTTACAGGAATTTTTCTTATTGTCGAAATTACAGGAGGTTATGAAGTTATTGTTCCTCTTATAATTGTGTCTTCACTTTCTTCTGTTATTTGCCGGTATTTGGAACCTGCTTCTGTTTATCTTAAGGAACTGGTTGAAAAGGGGACTCTTCTTCGTCCTGGTACTGATGCAAAAGTTCTTTCAGACCTTAAAGTCGAAGAAATACTTGAAAAAGACTGCCTTGAAGTATTTAATGATATGCGGCTTAAGGAGCTTATTTATCTGCTTAAAGTTTCCAAAAGAAATTTTTTCCCTGTTGTTGACAGAAAAACTAAGGATTTTTTAGGTGTTGTTCATCTTGATCATATAAGACCATATCTGCTTGATTCTCTTATGTATGAAACAGTTTTTATTTATCAGATAATGGATTCTGAAATTCCGGTTATTTCTCCGGATACTGAATTAAAAGAGGCTCTTGATATTATGGACGAGTATTCCATGTTCAGTATTCCTGTTCTTTCAGGAAGAAAATTTATGGGCATAATATCAAAGGGAACACTTCTTGATCAGTATAGAAAAGAACTCATGGTTCAGACTTCAGAAATTTAGTGTATAAATTTTTATTCTAGAAACTCAAAAATTTGAAATTTTTCTGGTTTTAAAGTTCTCTGTGAATAAGATCTACTGGTGCCTTTAATATATTTTTTGCAAGATTTCCAAATTGAGGAGTTATGTCAGATACATAAAAATCTCTTTTTCCGCTCGATCCTGTTAAAATTTTTCCATTTTCATGTGAATCTATAAAATTTACAACACTTTGTGCAATAGCAGTTGAAGAATCAATAATTTTGACTCTTTTGCCGGCTTTTGCTGCAATTAATTTTTTTAAAATTGGGTAGTGGGTACATCCTAAAATCAGAGTATCTATCTGCCTTGTTTTTAAAGGTATAAGGTATTTTTTTAAAATTCTTTTTGTTTCAGGAGTATCAAGAAAACCTTCTTCAATTAAAGGAACAAGAAGTGGAGATGAATTTGAAAGAACTTTTATTTCAGGATCAAGCAGGTTAATATTTCTTTCATAAATTCCGCTTGAAATGGTTGCTCTTGTTCCAATTATGCCAATTTTTTTATTGCGTGTTGTTTGAACTGCAAGTTCAACAGCAGGAGTTATAACTTCAAAAACAGGGATATCATATCTTTGCCTTAAAAGATCGGTTGCTGCACTTGATGCTGTATTGCATGCAATTATAATGATCTTTGCACCTTTTTTGATTAAAAAATCTCCATTTTCAACAGAATAGCTTCGTATTGTATCTGCACTTTTTGAGCCGTAAGGGGTTCTTGCTGTATCTCCAAAGTAAAGAATATCTGCGTGAGGTAGTCTGTCTGTTATTGCTTTTACCGTTGTAAGACCGCCAATTCCTGAATCAAAAATTCCAATCATTAAAAACCTTTTTAGTTTGCTATTTTTTCAAGTTCAGCCAGTTCTTCATCAGTTCTGGTAGCTTTTAGATATTCTAAAGTAAATTTTTTTAAATCTGATATTTCAGCCTGTTTTTTTATGCCTGGACATGCTTGAGCCATCTGCTTCCAGTTTTCAGGTACTTTTATTACAGCTGGAATAAAAGGCCATTCCCTGCACATTCTTGGCTTAACAGGATGAATTGTACAATTTTTATTAAAAAATATACACTTTCCGTCTTTGCCGCAAGAAATCATATATCTTCCTGAAGATGACCGGCAAAGGTAATTTTTTTTGAGCTCTTCTTCAGTTATATTTAAAAAATCAGCTATTTCCTTTATTTTTTTTTCATCAACATATGTTCCTCCATGGCCTGAACAGCAGTCTCCACATTGGGAACATTCAAAGAAATTTGACATTTTTTTATTTGAAATCATAACGCTTTTCCATTGCTCTTTTTAGAGTAACCTGGTCAAAATATTTGAGATCTCCACCCATTGGGATACCTGAAGCGATTCTTGATATTTTAATCCGGCTAAACATTTTTTTTAATTTATCTGCAATAAATGAAGCAGTTGCTTCACCTTCAACACTTGTTCCGGTTGCAATAATTACTTCATTTATCTGTTCATCTGGAATTCTTTTAAAAAGTTCCTTAATTCTTAATTCATCCGGCCCTATTCCATCCATTGGAGAAATAGCTCCCTGAAGAATGTGGTATAAACCTTTGTATGAACCGCTTTTTTCTATTGAAGCCATATCAGCAGGTCTTTCAACGACGCACAAAATTTTTTTGTCTCTTTTTTCGCTAGCACATATTTTGCAAATATCCTGATCTGTCAGAGCAAAACATTTTTTGCATATTTTGGTATTTTTTTTTAAGCCAGCAATTGCTCCTGCAAGTTTTAATGCTTCATATTCTGGTGTTTTAAGGAGATGAAGAACTAATCTTTCAGCTGTTTTTTCTCCAATACCTGGAAGTTTTCTGAATTCTTCAATAAGTCTTGCTACAGATTCAGGGTATCCGTACATTAATGCTCCAAAAAGCAGACAATTTTCGTTTATTTTTAAAGCTCAACTAAATCAGTGAATTTTTTTACATAAGGCCTGGTATATTCATTCCACCTGTAATTTGTCCCATAGCCTTTGAAACCATTTCCTGGGATTTGTTAAGCCCGTCGTTTACTGCTGCAATAATAAGATCTTCAAGCATTTCAATATCTTCAGGGTCTACAGCTTCCTTTTCAATTTTAATGGAAACAATATTTTGCTTTCCATTTACAACAACTTTTACCATTCCACCGCCTGAGCTTGCTTCAACAGTTTTTTGTGCAACTTCTTCCTGCATTTTCAGCATTTTCGCCTGAAGTTTCTGAGCCTGCTTCATCATTTGATTCATATTGCCGCCCATACCTTTCATATATTATCCTCCATAGAAATATTTTTTGGTTTATCAGAAATTTTTTCACCGATAATCTTCCCATTCAGTTTATCCTGTATAGCTTTCACAAGAATATCGGTTTTTGCAAATGTTAAAATTTTTTCATTTTCCAGAGTTTTTTTGTTTGCCTCTTCATTTTCAATATAATCTTCAATTATTTTTAAATCTATATTTTTGCCAAAAATTTGTGAAGATATTTTTTCGGCAAGACTTTTTCCTTTTTTAATATTTGTCACATGATAATTTAAACCCTTTGCCCTTATTTCAAGAGTATTATTTTTTAAAGAAATAAAATCTGTATTTTTTTCAAACAAAGTTCCACATGAGGGATTGTCCTTTTTTATTTTTTGTACACAAAATATCCATTTTTTTTCATCGGAAATATTTTCTGATAAAGGTATTTCCTGGATAGTTTCGGGTTTAAAATCAATTGACTTATTTTCAATTGCAGATAGTTCAGGCTTGTTTTTAGTTTCGGGTTTATTTGGACTTTTTATTTCAGAATAATCTTGTTTATTTGAAATTCCTTTTTGTTTTAATTTTTCCAGATCTGAAATAATTGTTTCAATATTTTTTGTTGATGGAATTTCACAAAGTTTTAGCAAAATTACTTCAAGAAGGATTCTTATGTTTTCACTTTGCCTTATTTTTTGTTCTTCCTTTAAAAGAATGTCAAGAAGCCTTGTAAAATAAGACAGATCAAAACCAGCACTTGTATTTGTAAGTTCTGTCTTGTGGTTTTCTGGAAGATCACTTAAAGAAGCTGTTTTGGAACTTATATTTAGTAAAATTATATGTCTTAGATATTCGGTAAGCTTTATATAAAAAATTTTAAGGTCATTTCCAGCAAAATAAAGCTCATTTACTATTGAAATAAGATTTTCTCTGTTTCTTTCAAATATTGACTTAAGAGCTGTTTTTATAATTGAAAAAGAAGTTGTCCCAAGAATCATTTTGATTTGCTCCATTGTGATTTCATTGTCTGAAGACGATGAAATCATCTGGTCAAGAAGGCTCATTGAATCTCTTACAGACCCTTCTCCAGCAGAAGCAATCTCTGTTAATATTTCTTCCGAGGCTGATATATTTTCAAGTTTGCATATTTTTGAAAGATGGTTCACCAGAAGATTTAATGGAACTCTTTTAAGGTCGTGCCTCTGGCATCTTGACATTATTGTTACAGGTACTTTATGGGGCTCTGTTGTTGCAAAAAGGAACATTATATGTGAAGGCGGTTCTTCAAGTGACTTAAGCAGAGCATTAAATGCTGCAGTTGAGAGCATATGGACTTCATCAATTATATATATCTTGTATTTTGAGTGCGATGGTTTGTACTGGAGATTGTCTCTTATCTCCCTTATCTGCTCAACACTGTTATTTGAAGCTCCGTCTATTTCAATTATATCAGATGTTCTTCCCTTGCTTATTTCTATGCATGAAATACATTTTCCGCATGGGACTGGTGCAGGGCCGTTTTCACAATTCATGCATTTAGCAAGAATTCTTGCTATTGTTGTTTTACCTGTTCCTCTTGGACCTGTAAAAATATGTGCATGGGCAACTCTTCCGAGAGTTATTGCATTTTTGAGCGTAGTTGTGACATGATCCTGATGTACTACAGAATCAAAATCATGAGGACGGTATTTCCGGGCAAGAACAAGATATGCCATAGTTTTATCTTAGTCTCATAACAAAAAAAGCTGATTTTGAATCAGCTTCAGGATTTAAGTTAAAATGGCGGAGAGAGAGGGATTCGAACCCTCGGTACCCGTTAGGATACACACGCTTTCCAGGCGTGCACCTTCAGCCAGCTCGGCCATCTCTCCATATCCGATACAAGTGTTCTCTATAAACGTGACCGGTTCAAATGTCAATATAATTTCTTAATTAGTTTCTGAACAAAAGCGGCCTTTTTTGTCCATTCTTAAGTCAGCTTCAAAATTTAATCTTCAAAATACTAAATGTATCCTAAAGATTAAATTTTTCATCTTCCTTGAACCGAACAAAAAATTTTCGTTTTCGGCCAATCACTAATTAAATTTTATAAACCTTTACAGGGGGGGGAGTTCTAGCGTTAAAAACCACGTTAATTTTTTATATATAATACTATATCCTAAATTGATAAAATTTAAAGGTATAATGAAATTAATATGTTTAAATATTTTAATGAACTTATAAAAAAAGTATTGAATTATTGTTTTATGTGTTTTATTAAATTTCAATTAATTAAAATTTTGTATAAAAAATTAAACATTTTCATGGAAATACAATGCATAAGAATTGTTTTGTGAAGTTTTTAAATAAAGGTTTTTCTTTGGTTGAACTTATGATTGCACTTGCTATATTTTCAGTTTTAACAGGCATTGCAGTTCCTTCTTTCCTTTATTTTATTTCATGGCACAGGGCTGAAATAGCTGTAAATGAATTTGCTTCGGGCCTTGAAAAAGCTAGATATCTGGCTGTAAGAAAAGGCATGACACTTAAGCTGTCTGTTGATGTTGACGGTGATGGCCTGCTTGATCCAGGATTTTGTATTTATGTTGATGAAAATGGTGATGATAAAGTTTCAGCAGCTGATGAAATACTTCATATGCAGAAGTTTAAGGGCGTAGAGATAAACAAGGAAAACACCTCAATAGATGGGGCTTCTAAGCCGCTTAATTTTTATAAATCAGGCTTTGTCAAAGGCGGAAGCCTATGGGTTTTGCTGCCCTCTGGTAAATATAAGAAAATTACTCTTGTGCCTCCTTTAGGCGAAATAAAAATATCAACTGAAACTATTTAGGTAGATAAGTATGAGTAAAAAGGGTTTTACTATAATAGAACTTTTAGTCGCTATTGCTGTATTTTCAATAGTTTCTGCCGTAGTGTATTCTGCATTTAAAAATGAAATTCAGGCATATGTAAATCAAAAGAAATTTTCTTCAGTTATAAGACAATTTCGTGCTGTTTCCCATTTTTTATCAATGGATTTTAAAACTGTTGATTTTGATCCGGTTGATTCTTCTGAAGTTACAATTGAGGTAGCAAAAAAAGATTATTTTTCTTTCATAAAAATAAATGAAGATTTTGCCAAGCCTGAAGATTTAAAAAGAATAGCATTCTATAAACACGAAGATCAGATATTTCGACTTACTCAAAACCTTGATTCGGATACTGTTGTTGCAATCCCTGATACAGTTGATCTTTTAATAAGCTCTGCACCGGGTGGAGTAACTGAAACATTGGCAAAAAAAATATCAAATTTTGAACTTAAATATCTTGATTCAGATTCAAATGAAATCAATCAATCCAGCCTTGATACTGGTAATAAAAATTCATTGACAGAGATAAGTTCTGTTGAGATTTCTCTTGAATCTGAAATTGATTACTGGGGCAAAAAACCAAAAAAAGAAAATTACAAGTTTCTGGTTCAGTGCAGAAATATAGGTATTTAGTAATTGGCCGAAAAATAGATTTTTTGTTCTGTTTAATTGAAAAATTTAACCTTTTGGTTTGAGGATTAAATTTTGAATCTGATTTTAGAATGTGCAAAAAAGGCAGTTCTCGTTCAGTGATTAATAGCTTTGAGCTTAAAATTATCAATCTAATCTTTATATTTATACTTAAAGGATGATGTCATGAATGAAAAAGGTTTTACCCTTATTGAAGTGATGATGGCATTAATAATATTTTCTATTGGAATAACAGCTGTATTGACCCTTCAGCTCAGTGCAGTAAATGGTAATTTGAGTTCATATTATCTTCAGGGTGCCAATAATGCCTTAAATAACAGTATCGAAAGAATTATGGATCAGGATTATGATAAGGTAAAATCGCAGGAAGCAGGGCTTGAAGATATTTCAAGCCCTTTGTTTTTATGCAGCTGGGAAGTTACGGAAAATTTTCCTGAAGCAGGCATAAAAAAAGTTGACATAAAAGTAGATTGGACAAAGAACTCAAAAGATCATCAGATTGATTATACCTTTTATAAAAGGGAATTTTAAATATTTAGTGGCTGGCCGAAAGCTAAGATTTTTGTTTAGCTCAAGGGAAAATTTAACATTTGAAATCTTTAAGCTTTTTTAATTATTTGAAAAAGGGAAAAAAATGGACGCCTTAAAAAATGAAAATGGTGCAGCAATGTTTATTGTTGTGATGATGCTTATTTTGCTGAGTATTATAGGTTTTGCTGCAATAAACGACTCATTTTTTAATTTGGATATGACTTCAAATTTAAGAAAATCCTCTAAAGAAACCTATATCTGCGAAAGTCTGGCAATCCAGGGTGCTCAAATAATAGATTCTCTGGATGGAGATGTTTTACGAGATTGTCAGGTGCAATGGCTTTATGATTCAGAAACAATAAAAAATCTTCTAGGCTGGCTTAATACAAGAAAGGCAAAGTTTTTTTCAGAAGCAGATGTTAATAAAGTTTTTTCTCCACCTGAGGGTGTAACAATTAATTATAAGATTATTTCTTCTCCTGATTCAAAAAACAGAGGAAGAATAATTGCTTTTTATAATGGGCTTTCAGATTCAGGATCTCAAGATATAGGCTCAGATGACTGCATTCACGAATATACTATATTTGCAAGATATGAAACCTTTAGGGAAAAGGAAAAAATCAATCTTGAATCTTCTAATACTGTTGAAATTGGATTGAGAAGAAAATTTTAAAAAGGAGGTTTTTCCTTGAAAAATAAACTTGTTATTTTATTTGGAAGTATTTTTATATTTTTTGTTTTATGTTCAATTTCATTTAGCGTTGATATTTCTGATGTACCGCTTATCTCTTCAATGACAAAGCCCCCTGCACATCTGATGTTTGTAGTAGATAATTCAGGCAGCATGAACTGGGAAACCATGATGGAGGGAGAAGATGAGGGCCTTTTTAAAACAGATTTGGGAATTTTGGAGTACGGGTATATTTTTGGCTGGGGCGGGGTGTTTGATTACCCCAAAATAACTGGCCTTGCAAAACGCTATATTAAGCCAAAATGTGCTGCATTCAATAAAATCTATTATAATCCAAAATTTGAATATCTGCCCTGGCCTGGAACCAAGAATTATAGTGCTCATGAAGCAGATATGAGATATCCAAAAATTGTCGAGTTTAATGATAATGCAGGAAGTTTTGCAGATATTTTTGACGGTTCTGAAGTAATAGATCTTTTTGGACATTATCTTACAATGACAAACGGTAAGTTTAATATTACAGCTGATGATGGAGATGAAAATGTCTCATTGACCGGGGCCTGGACTGAAGAAGATTATTTTGCAGCATATAAATCAAAATTTCATGTTACATCAGAACCTGGTGCTTATATGGAAATTCCTCTTGATCTCCCTGCTGATGGTACATATTCATTAATAGCTTACTGGCCGCTTTTTATTGGAGGAGATTCCTCAGGAACAGCTGAATTTGAAATAAAAATCTATGGAACAGATGAAAATTTAAGTGCAGCTCCAATACTAAAGGACCAAAATGGCAATGCTGGAGGAGAGCTGGGAATTGATGCAGGTCTTGGCAATAAAAATGGAAACCTTGGTGAATTTACTATCACACATGAACAATTAAATCCTGATGGCCCTGATGTAAAAGTTATTATAAGAAATCCATCAAGCACTGATAATCCATATTTTATAAAAGCTGACAGAATTGAAGCAGTTTATCAGTATGGAGCTACCACAGATTTTGCAGGCTTAAATGATTTTATGATAAAAATTAATAATGCCCATTATTTTACCTGGGAAGATATTAATGAAAACAGCAGTTTTGATGAGGGGGAAACCCTTTATTTGGTAAATTTTATTTTAGACGATTCAGGTGAAGAGTTTTCCTATACAGATACTGATAGTGGGGCTGAAATAACTGCTAAAGTTAAAAGAGAATATTTCAGGGTAGAAGAGCAGTCCGGCTTATTAAAAAATGATTTTTATCTTGATGATGAGGGTATTATAGGTCAGGGAGAGCTTGTTCCTACTTCGGATTTGCCGCACAAGGCCAAGCGTTTTAAATACTCTGATGAAGATGGAAGCCCTGTATACATGACTGTTAAAGAAGATCTTCAGAATTTTGCCAACTGGTTTGAGTTCTACAGAACAAGGCTTCTTGCAGCAAAGTCTGCTATGGCAAGAACCATAAGTGACATATCAAATGTTGTTGTTGGAATTTATACAATAAATCATTCCATAAGAGAACCCGGCCTTGGAGTTAAAACCCATATGCCTTCAACTTATATTGTAGATGATGATGACATGGATGAGGCTGCTTATAGTGAAGAAAAAGGAACGGTTTGGGGCGTAAGTCTGGATAACTGGAAAGATTCTTATGCAGCAGTAAGCTACAATAAAAGTTCAAGATCAACAAATGGAATGATAAATTCTTCAGATTATAAGGCAAGGTGGGATATAAATGACATTGAAAAGCCAGGAACATATAAAGTTTATGTCAGATGGACAAGATATGCAGGGTTTGGAGGTGGAATTGTAGACAGGGACCCAAAGGCAAAATATTCTATTTACAAAGGCAGTTCACCAGATGATAAAACCCTTGTAAAATCAATGGAGGTAAATCAAAACGGAGGTACAAAAAATGACTGGGATGAAGAAATGCTTCCTGATTTCTGGAACAGAATCTGTGACGTCAGCCTTGGTGAAGGTGAAAAGATTTATGTTGAACTCCAGAGAGGAACGTCCAGTAAATTTGAATATACAAGTGCAGACGCTGTAAAGGCTGTAAATGAAGATTCTCTGGATGATGTAGACAATACAGATGAACTTTTAGATCTTATTTATAAAATAGAAGCAAAGGGAAGCACACCTTTAAGATATGCTTTAACTGCTGTAGGAAAATATTTTAGTACAGAGGAAACACCCCCTTCAGATTCAGAGCTTGGAAATATTTCTCCTTTTTTACAAAACGGGGGAGAATGTCTTCAGACCTTTGCAATCATAATGACAGACGGTTACTGGAATGATGAAGATTTTACAATTGGCAATTTTGACAATGACGAGGTTTCACACACACTTGCTGATGTAGCAGCCAAATATTATGAAGATCTGGCTCCAGGCATAGAGGGCCTTGTTCCTACAAATCAGTGCGACAGCAATTCTGAGCAGCATTTGGTAGATTATTCCATTGCCTTTGGTGCCTCAGGAAATATTGATCCTTTAGATTATGACCATTGTAATCTTGCAGATATAACATCTGGAGGACCTGACTGGCCAAAAGGTCCGATAAATGACTGGAAAAAAGAAAAAATTGATGACCTTTTTCATGCTGCTGTAAACAGCAGGGGTTCATTTTACAATGCTTCTGATCCTCAGAAATTGTTTGATGCACTTACATCAATAATGAAAGATATTGAAATAAGATACAATTCAGGATCAGCAGTATCAGTTAATTCATATAAAGTAAAATCTGATTTAAGGGTATATCAGTCATTTTACAATACCAAAGGCTGGACAGGATGGCTAAAGGCCATGAAACTGAAGCAGGATGACTCTTCTGCAATTGTAATATCAGATGAAGATGGCGATGATGAGGCAGATACTTTATGGAACACCAATAGTTTTTTATCACCAGGCAATTTTTTACCGGCTGGAAGAAAAATTTTAATTAAAGATCCCAATGGATCAGCTCTTGATTTTTATTATGATGAACTTCCAATGTCGATTAAACAGATATTTGATCCTCTTGTTTCAAGTACAGAAGCTTCAATAAAAGATAAAGCAGAGGCAAATATTGAAAAAATAGTCAATTATCTAAGGGGGGAAAATCAGGAAGGTTTCAGGGAAAGAAATACTGTTCTTGGAGATATTGTCCATTCTTCACCTGTAAAATGGAAAAACACTGTTTATGTAGGTGCAAATGACGGTATGCTGCATGCGTTTGATGAATCAACCGGAGTTGAAAAATTTGCATTTATGCCTTCATTTGTATTGGGAAATCTCCCTTTTCTTGTAAAACATGATTATACCCATAAATATTTTGTGGATCACACACCTGTTATTGAAAGAATATCTAAAGGATCTGGTGCTGACAGGGTAACAGAAGATATTTTGGTCTGCGGACTGAAAAAAGGCGGCAAAGGTTATTTTGCTCTTAATCTTAAAACTGAAGATATTGATGCAGATGATATAACAATCACAAGCAGTGAAAACCTTGTAAATTTGTTCAAATGGGAATTTCCTGGAAATTCTGAGTCAGATTTAGACCACATTAATGACATGGGTTTTACTTACAGCAGCCCTGTAATAGTAAAAAGCAATATAAAAGACCATCCTTTTATTGTAATTTTTGGAAACGGCTATAACAGCGTTAATGGGGATTCAGGGATTTTTATTCTTGATGCCTTTACAGGAAAATTAATAACCAAAATCATGACAGGCAGAAACGGTGATAATGGAATGAGTACCCCGGCTGTTGTTGATACTGACAATAACGGAACTGCTGATTTTATTTATTCAGGTGATCTGCTTGGTAATTTATGGAAATTTGATATAAGTAAAAAAGTTATTTCAAAATCAGAAGCACAATTAAGCTGGGGATGTTTTTACAAGTCAGACTCAAATGAGCCAATGCCTTTGTTTACTGCAAAGTATTCTGATAATATTCAGCCTGTTACTACAAAGCCAGATATTGCACGGCATAAAAATTGTCATGGATATATTGTTGTTTTTGGAACAGGACGTTTCCTTGGAAAATCAGATATGGATGATTTAAGCAGGCAGACATTTTATGGTATCTGGGATTATGGAGATCAAAAAGATGAATTCCTTGGAAGTATATTAAGGCCAGACATAACAAATCCAGGCGGTAAAACAACAATTTCAAATATTTCAAATGTATATCTTCTTGATCAGTCAGTTCAGTACAGGAAAACTTCTGCCGGAGTAACAACAGATGCTTTATTTGGTGATATTGAAGTTTTATCTGACAAGAAAATTGTATGGAAACTCAAGGAAGATTTAGCACCTGGTGAATCATATGCTGATCTTGATGACGGTTCATATGCAGGCTGGTATTTTGATCTTCCAGATACAGGTGAAAGGGTAGTTCAGGATCCAAAAATTGTATCATCAAAGGCTGTTTTTAATTCTTATGTTCCCCAGCAGGCTGAACAGATGTGTGTTTCAGGCGGATATTCATGGTTTCATGAAATTGACGTATCAGATGGATCAAGACTTCAAACCCCTGCCTTTGACATTAATTTGGATAAGGAAATCAAGTTTAATGAAATGCTTGATGATGGAACTGAAGCATTAAATGATGTTTTTAAGGTAAATCATGACGGAATTGTTGAATATCTTGCACCCTCAAGGCTTAGAATTGAAGGCATGGCCTTTAGTCCTGCAATTGTAACATCTGAAAAAAAAGAAGGTAAAATACTTGGCACAAGCGAAGGAAATTTTAAAATTATTGACGAAAAAAGGCAGAGAATTGGTGTTTTTTACTGGAGAAAGAGATAAAATATTATGAAAATTTTAAAAAAAATAAGCATTTATTGTGTTTTTACCTTATTTGTATGTTTTTTTTCTTCAAATATATTTGCTTTTGAAGTTGTTTGTCCTGAATATGAAAAAGGTAATTTTTTCTATTATTCTTCGGCAGGAATTCTTCATCAGATTAACAATGACTCATTTGTAATTTCTGATAAAGTTGTAAATAAAAGCAGTTCAGTTTCTTACCATGGATTAAAAGCAAGGTATATTTCTGTGTCAGAGTTTAAAAAAGGCTGTGTTGTTGGTTATAAGCTTAATAATAAAAATGAAGTAACTGATATTTATTTGATTAAGAAGGCTTCAGAATTAAGCAACTAAACTAAAATAAATATTTTGATTTTTGTTTTTAAAAGGCCTTTTTTAAAGGCCTTTTTTTATACTTTATAAAATCCTATTGAGATTTATAAGTTTATACCTTAATTTATCCTAATTAGTTGCTGAACGAAAACGGCTTTTTTGTCCATTCTTAAGTCAGAATCAAAATTTAATCCTCAAAATACTAAATGTATCCTAAAGGTTAAATTTTTCATCTTCCTTGAATGAAGCAAAATTCTTGTTTTCGGCCAATCACTAATTAGTAATTGGCCGAAAACTTTGATTTTGTTTCAGTGAAATTACAAGGTTTAAACTTTAGGATAAATTAATTTTTCTTAGGATTAGATTTTAAAACAAACGATAAACTCAGTTTTTGTTTGGCAGCTAAATAAAATTTTTTATATAAAGTATGAAATTTTGATTTTTTGCAATAGCTTTGCCGGAGAATTTATGGAAAATAATTTAAACCCGTTTAATCCTAAAAAAATAGCTGAAATTTTAGTTAAAAAAAAAGTTTTATCTGAAAAATCAGCTAAGTTTTACTTGAAAAATTTTGATCTTGAATTTAAAAAACTGAAAAAAGACGATAATTCTTTTTCTTCTGCATTTGAAAAAACTCTTTCTGTAGATGTTTTAATTTCCTTTGGTTTTTTTGCAAACAATGAATCAGGTAAAAAAATTGATGAAGACCTTATTTATAAGACACTTTCTGAATTTTGGGGCTATGATTTTGTAAAAATAGATCCATTGCAGCTAGATATTGCAAAAGTAACTTCTTCCATACCAAAAAATATGGCAGTGAGACATCTCATGCTTCCAATTGATAAGCAGGCAGGGCATTTAGTTGTTGCAACTCCTTATCCTTTTAATATGGAAGCCTTTGATGACATCAGCAGAATAAACAGTGATAAAGTAAAGGCAGTAGTAAGCTCAAAGTCAGATATTATAAGGCTTATAAATGAATTTTTCGGATTCCAGAAATATATTGAAGCAGCTGAAAATCAGTTTGTGGAAGCACAGGTTGATCTTGGAAATCTTGAAAGATATGTCAAACTTAAGTCAATGGATGATCTTCCAGCAAATGATCAGCACATAGTAAATGCGGTAAATCATATTATAAGCTATGCCTTTGATCAAAGGGCAAGTGATATTCATATTGAGCCAAAAAGAGAAAAAACAATAGTAAGGCTTAGAATTGACGGGGTTTTACATCCTGTATACAAATTACCCAAAAAAGTTCACAACGCAATTGTAAGCAGAATCAAGGCCATGTCAGGTCTTGATATGGCTGAAAAAAGAAGACCACAGGACGGAAGAATAAAAACATCAAAAAATAATGTTGAAGTTGAAATGAGGATTTCAACCCTTCCTGTAGCTTTTGGAGAAAAAGTTGTTTTAAGGTTAATGGACCCTGATATACTTTTTCAGGATCTTTTTTCCCTTGGACTTAAGGGGAGAGACCTTGATCTTGTTGAAAAATTTATTTCAAATCCCCACGGAATAATACTTGTATGCGGACCAACAGGAAGCGGTAAGTCAACAACCCTTTATTCCGCCTTAAAGAAAATTTCAAAACCTGAAATAAATATTACAACAATAGAAGATCCAATAGAAATGATCCACGAGGATTTTAACCAGATAGCTGTTAAACCTTCCATTGACATGACTTTTGCAAGGGCTTTAAGACATATTTTGAGGCAGGATCCAGATGTTATAATGATTGGTGAAATGAGGGATCTAGAAACTGCAAAAAATGCTGTTCAGGCATCTCTTACAGGGCATCTTGTACTTTCGACTCTTCATACCAATGATTCTCCGTCAACAATAGTAAGACTTTTAGATCTTGGATTAGAGCCTTTTCTTGTAAGGTCTACTCTTATTGGAATTATTTCCCAGAGACTTGTAAGGAAAATCTGCACTGAATGTAAATATTCATATGAGGAAGATGCATCAAAGCTTGAGTCTGAAGGAATCTATACCGGACAAAAGAAAAAAGTAGTCCTTTATAAGGGCAAAGGCTGTTCTAAATGCAGAGGTACGGGCTATTACGGAAGAACAGGCATTTATGAAATCATGAAATATTCTGATTCAATAATGAAGCTTACAAGGTCAGATGCTTCACCTTCTGAAATTAAAAAAGCAGCTATTCTTGAAGGAATGACAGAGCTGTATGAAGATGCAGTAAAAAAAATGCTTGAGGGAATAACCACAAAAGAAGAAGTTTTAAGGGTAGTTAAAATTTAGGTTTTTATTGAAATATCAGCAATAACAGGGAAATGATCACCCGGGGTTTGCCTTATTATTTTAAATGACTTAACCTTTAAGTCTGGCGAATGAAAAATATAATCTATTCTTGGCTTTATTGGGAAATGGATTTTTTTATAGGTTCCAGATACAAATGATTTAAAAAAAGGCATTGAATCATTATAGTATTTTTTTATATTTTTTATTGAAGAAGAAAAACTAATTGTGTTGAAGTCACCTGCAAGTATTGTAGCTTTTCCAGGTTTACCAGCTATTTCAAGCAGCTTGTTTGCTTCATTTTTTCTTGGATTTTGAAGATAAACTTCTTTTTTTAAAATATTAAAAATTTCATTAAATTTTAAATCAACATAACCGTTTTTATCCCTTGTTTTTTTTCTTATGTATTCAAAATGTACACAATAAATGTTAATAGCCTGTCCGTTGTGGTTTATTTCTGCTTTTAATGCACCAGAAATTTTATTGGAAAAAACAATTAGTTCGCTTTTTGAAATCTCACAAGAACTTAAAATCCCAAGATTTAAAATTTTGGTGGAAATTTGTGAAGAATGAATTGAATTGGTGAAATTGAGACGTTCTTTAAGACCTTTAAAATTATTGAAAAAAATTTCCTGTAAAATTAAAATATCAGGTTTTTTCGGAGCTTTGCTTACAAGCTCATATATTTCATCTATATTTGGTGGAGTTCTGTCACTGTCTCCTGCATTCCATGTCATTATTGAAAGCTGATTTGCACTGCAAAAAGAAGAAAATAATAATATTGAAATAATTATAAGGATTTTTTTAGGAAAAAAATCATAAAAAAAAATAAACCTTCCAGAGGGCATTTTATGCATTTCTTTCAAAACTTTAAAAATTTTGTTCTTTGATTAGAGTTCTTTGATTTCAACGTGTTTTAATATGGTTTTATTGTCAATGTCAAACTTTAAGCTTTTTACAATGTCGCCTCCAGAAAGAAAAGCACCTGCAAATTCATTGTTGAGCCAGATTGATATCTGCCTTTTGGATTTTATTATTTTAAAAGTATTGTAATTGTTTTCAAATGATATGCTCATGTTTTGAGATTTTTGTCTTCCAAGCAAAATATCACAGGTTATTGTTGAATTATTATTTTTTTCAGCAATAAACTTGATCTGATCTTCACGGTTGTTTATATAGCAGATTTTTAAAAGATCAACATGAACAGGCTGGTCTAAATTATTTGTCCTTAATTTATGTTTTACATTGAAAATTAGTTGGAGATTTTCATTTTTATCTGAATAAAATTCAGCCTGGGTTTTTTTATGTAAATGCGTACTTATGCCTTTATCTTTGTCTGAATTTGAAAGAATAAGGTTTTGTCCGTATTTTTTATATGTTTTATCATTGTTGAAATCTTCAATGAAAAGAAATTTTTTTTCTTTTGAGTCTGTAAAATCATTATTTTTTGTTTTGTCATAATTTGAGTTATTATTGTTTTTGTTTGCCGACATTTTTGCTTTCAGGCAGTATTTGTCAATTTCTTTTAGATTATAAAAAAATTTGTCTGTAAAACTTATGTCTTTTGAAGTAAATAAAGGATGTTTTTCCATAAATTTATTAACAGCTTCTTTTTCAAGGTCTGTTTTAATTGTTTCCATTTGAACAGGTTTTTTTAGATCGGGTATTACACAGACATTAACAGTTTCATTTTTAACAATATTTTTTGAAGAGCATCCTGAATAAAAAAAACAAAAAATAAGTAAAAATAAAAAATTCAATAATTTCATTTTAACCCCTTTAAAACAGTTTATCCGCAAATTTTTGCCATGCATTTTACGCAAAATTTTGTTTCAGGCATAATTTTTAATCTTTTTATATCAATTTCTTCACCGCATTCTTCACAATAACCAAAATCAGGGTCAAGATCAATTCTTCTAAGAGCTGATTCAATATTTTTAATTTCATTATTGGCTTTTACAAGAGATGCTTCATTTATGCTTTTGCTTTGAATGGCTTCCATCCTTGTAAGCCTTCCAATTGAAACATCTGGTTCAACAGGTTTTGAAACAGATTTTAGAGCTTTAGCTGTTTTTCTTGCTTCTTCAAGCTTTGTTTCAAGTATTTTTTTTAATTCTTTAATCTTGTTTTGTGTCATGATACCTAAATTTTTATTAATAAATTTCAGTCATTTTAACGCCTTTTAAAAAAGCTGCAATGTTTTTTTCAAGAGTTTTTCCAGAGTAATATTTTTTTATTGTGTTTGTAAAATTGTTCTGATCAAATCCTTTAATTATTTTGAGGCCTGAAACAACTCCTGAAATAATTGAGTTTGATAAAAGATGATGTCCGTATTTTATTCCAAGTTCTGTAAAATTTTCAACTATTGCTACTTTTGATAAATAATTTATTTTCTGGTGAAGAGTTTCTTTTTGCGGGTATTGAACTTCGCCTGAAAGAACATTTGAAGGTATAATAGGTTTGCTGTTTGAAACAGAAATTATGTCTTTGTTTCCATAGGTTATAAGCACCCTTAATGTTTCAACTGGTTCAAGTCCTATTATGAGGTCAGCTTTTTTTAAGGGAATTACAGGCGAATAAATTTTAGAATTTCCTATTCTTAAATGGCTCATTACAGAGCCTCCTCTTTGTGATGCTCCAAAGGTTTCACCTATTGTAATATATTTATTGTCATTTATAACAGATTCTCCAATAAGCCTTGCAAGGGTTACATTACCCTGGCCGCCTACACCGGTAATTATTATGTTTTTGTTTGAATTTTTATTCATTATCTGCCGCCTTTTTTATTATTGCATTGTGATAGCAGATGTCCGCACAAAATCCGCAGCCTGCACAAAGTGTTTTATCTATTTCAGGTTTTTTTGTTGAAGGATTTAAAAAAAGGGCAGGGCATTTGAATATTTTCGTACAGAAATTAAAACATCCGCAATTGTCTCCTACGCATTTTTCATAGTCTATTTCTATTTCAAAATATTTTTTGTTTTTTCTTTGAGGGCTTAATGCACATGGATGCCTTAAAATTATTACGTTTACATTGTCCTGTGCTATAATTTCAGGTATTTTTTCCTGACATTTTTTGTAATTGAATGGATCAAGTATATGGGTTTTTGCACCGCATGCCTTTGTGATTTCTTCTATCATGACCGGAGTTCCATTTATGCCGCAGGCTGTATTTTTTTCACCTGGATGGGGCTGAAATCCTGTCATTGCAGTGCCGGAATTATCAAGTATAACCATTGTAAGGCGGCTTTTGTTATGAACCGCATTTATAAGCGGTGCAATTCCTGAATGAAAAAAAGTAGAGTCTCCGCAAACGCTTAAAACTGTCTGGTCAAATCCATATTTTTTTAAAACACCAAAACCAGAAGCTATTCCAGTACCAGAACCCATACTGTGAATTGTTTTAAGGGTTGAATATCCTGATGGAAGCATTCCAAGTGTATAACAGCCTATGTCTCCGCAGATAAAACCGTCTTTACTATCAAGTTTTATGGCATTGTTAAGATGAAAATAAGAAGCTCTGTGGGGGCATCCAGGACAAAAAGTCATTTCCCTTCCAGGGGTAACATTTGAAAATGCGGTTTCAATTACTTTTTTGTCATATTCTTCATCTGAATTTGAATATTCAATTCCAAAAATTTTAGAAAGTGCATTGATAATAATATTTGTGTCAGTTTCTCCTGTATTAGGTATATGGCCGGATTTTTTGCCGTAGAATTTTATTTTTTTATCAAGTTTAAAATTATCAGCATAAATATTTTTGACACCTTCTTCAATAAAAGGAAGCACCTGTTCTGTGAAAAGAATTGAATCTGTTTTTAAAAAGTATTCATTTATGAGTTCTTCAGGCAGGGGATTTGTAAGAACAAGTTTTAAGACTCCGGCTTTTTTTTCAAGATTTAATTCCTTGACAGCTTCCATTGAATACAAAAAATCAACCGAACTTGTAATAATAAGAAGTTCTGGATTATCAGGCCCAAAATATCTGTTAAGACTGCTGTTTTTGAAAAATGACCGGCATTCTTCCATTCTTTTTACCATCAGCTGGTGTCTGTATGTTACAGGAGTACTCATAACAGGCCCTGTTTCAGGGTCAAGAATAAAGCCGCTGTGATGAAAATATGGTGGATTTTTTTGCTTTAAAATTTCATTGGCTTCAACAATTCCGCTTGCATGGGAAAGTCTTGTAACACTTCTTATCATTACAATTGATTTGAGCTTTTCAGAAAGTTCAAATGCTTCTTTTACAATATCTTTTGCCTCCTGAAAATCAGAGGGCTCAAGAAGGGGAATTTCAAGCATTTTTGCAAAGTGTCTTGATTCTCCTTCATTTACGCTTGAAAGTGCTCCTGGATCATCACAGACAATAAGTATAAGTCCTTTTCTTGTTCCAGAGTATGAAAGATGGAGTAAAAAATCTGAGGCAACATTTACTCCGTTCTGCTTCATTACACATACTGACCTTTGATTTGCAAAGGAAGCTGCTGCAGCAGTTTCAAGTGCTGTTTTTTCATTTATTGACCATTCTACATACATTCCTGTTTTTGATGAGTTTTGAGCAAGAGTTTCAATTATTTCACTGGAAGGGGTTCCTGGGTATCCAGCGGCAAAGCTTGCACCTGATTCTATTATTCCCCTTGCAAAAGCAAAATTCCCCATCATGAGTTTTTTTTCAAAAGGTTTCATCTCTGATATGGAATACATTTTATTTCTTCCTTAGCTGAAAATTTTCTTTTTTTTATTTGTTGATGCAGTCTCAAGCATAAGTTGTGCTTCTTTTGGATATGGAAAAATTTCAAGATAATTTTTTTCAACTGCTTTTTTTACAAGTTCAAGACCTTTGACTGTTCTGATAATCAATGTGTTGAAGCTATTGTCTGTTTCCAGGTCACCAACTGAAATATCTGAATATTCTCCTGTAAGATCTGTGCAAACAGTGCAGGATTTTCTAATGAATTTTTTTATTTCATCAAGATTTTCTTGTTTTTTTGAGTTGTCCATAAATTCAAAAATAATTTTTTTATCTTTGCCTGATGTAATTTGGCAGGCTTTTAAATCGTTATTTTCAAGTTTTGTTTGCAGATAATCAGAGTATTGTTGAGGATAAAGTGCCCAGGTGCAAAAAAGGCTGATTTTAATATCTGGTAAAAATGGCTTTAAATATTTTTTTTCAAGAACTTCTGTTTTTGCAAGGGAAAGTATCTGACAGGGAAGCCCTGTAAAAGAATAGCTTTTTTCACCGGATAAATTAAGGACACTTAAAATTGGTGAAGTTGAATGGATTGTTTTTCCTGAATTTATTATTTCCTCTTCAGTTTCTGCAAAAAAAGGTTCTGGAAGAAAGTCTCTGCCTGTTTTTGTCATTAAAATTTTTTTTGAAATGCCAGAGTTTAAAATAAAACAATTAAGTGCTGTAACAGTTTTTTTCTCGGTTAAATTTGGTTGAAATCTCGTTCCAGCTCTTGATTTGTATATTTTAATAATATTTCCCATTGGATTAGGCGAAAGTGATTTGAAAATTTTTTTTTGGAGATTTTCATGATCTGTTTTTACTGCTGGACACACCATGTCGCATCTGCCATGATTTTCACTGCATTCAAAAATAATTACTGCACTGTTTTTATTGAGTTTTCTGTAAGGGCAGGTGTTTATGCATGCACCGCAGCCTGAGCAGTAATTATTTAAAATAACATCTTTTGATGATTCATATTGCTCCAATATTGTGTTCATTTTGTAAACCCTGTTTTTTGGTAAAATGTATGTTTTTTACTGTATAGTCAAATAAATTTAAAATCAATAGGACAAATTATTGAAAAATAATGATTTGATTAGTGATTGGCCGAAAATGAGAATTTTTTTCAGTTCAGGGAAGATGAAAAATTTAACAGCATGAATACATTGAGTATTTTGAGGAATAATTTTTGAATCTGACTTTAAAATTGATAAAAAAGGCCGTTTTAGTTGGCTGACTAATTATTCTTTAGGAAAGGGAAAAGTTATAAAAAAGCAGGCACCCCTTCCTTTTTCGGAGTTTAGGGATTCTATTGTTCCTGAAAGTTTTTGAGTGACAAGATTGTAAATTATATACATTCCAAGGCCTGAACCGCCATTTTTTTTGGTAGTTGTAAAAAAAGGTTCAAAAATTTTTTTATGAAATTTTTCGTTTATTCCTTTTCCATTGTCCATATACATAATTTTGATATCCTTATCATTTGCAAAAACATCAATTTCAATTACTTTTTTCTGCTGGGAAGATTCAAATCCATGAATTATAGAATTAATTATAAGATTTGAAAAAATTTGATAAAAAATACCTGGATCGTGAAAAATAAATAAATTTTCTTTGCATTTAATATTTATCTCTATGTCAAGTCCTTTTAATTTAGGTTTAAGACTCATGAGAATGTCTTCAATATGTTTTTTAAATTCAAAAATTCTCATTGATGAATATGTCTGGTCTACTGCTATCTGTTTAAAACTAGACACCAGTTTTGCAGCTCTTTCCAGATTTTTCATAATAATATCAAGTGCTTCATCTGAGTTAGATATAAATGAGTCTATTTCTTTAGATGAAAGTTCGTTTATAATAAAATTCTTTTTAAAAATCTGTAACTTACCAAAAAGATATGATGCTGCTGTCACGCTGTTTCCAACAGGTGTATTTATTTCATGGGAAACTCCGGCAACAAGGCTTCCAAGTGAAGCCATTTTTTCAGATTCTACGAGCTTGTCTTTGGCATTTTCGAGCTGATTCAATGACTCTGTGAGTTTGTCATTTGCCTGCTGCAAATCATAAGTTCTTTCTTCTACCCTTTTTTCAAGCTGTAAATTAAGATCTGAGTATTCCCTTAAAATAGTGTTAATTGCGGATGCAAGTGATCCCATTTCATCTTTTTCATGGCCTGATGGAAGGTTTACTTTATTGCCTTTTGGGGATCTTGGGTTTATTTTTGCAATGCTTTGAGACAGTTTGAGTATTGGTCTGGTAAGCGACTTATGAAATATAAGAGCAATAAGAAGAGCAAGAAAAATATTTTGAAAAATATTTGAGACAGCAATAAATTTTACCCTGTCTTCAAATTCTCCGTAAACAGCCGAATAATCAGTTTGAATTTCAAGCCTTCCAACAGAAATTAAAGAATTATTTTCTGTGGTATAAAAAAGGTTAAAATGATAATTTTCTGTTTGATCACTGAAAAAAAATTTGAATATAGAGCTTTTTTGTTTTTTATTGCTGGATTCAGTATAAAGAGTTATTCCAAAATTATCTGTCAAGGAAGCATTTTTTATTGGGGGATATTTTATGTATCCTTTGATAAGTTTTTCTGCCTGAACCTTATCTAAATGGTATAAAGACTGGGCGGCAGCTTCTTCAGTAATATTTGCAAGTCTTTTTATGTCATCTGTTATTTTTTTTCTTGTCAGTGAAATATCATAAATAATCTGAAAAAAACTTAAAAGTGCACCTGTTATAAAAACAACTGATATTGTAATCAATGTATGTTTGAAGGTTAATTTTTTGAAAAAATTATTAAACATTTTTTATCCTGGGTTGTTTAACTTTGTTTTTTCATTTTTATAATAAGCCTGTCAATATCTTCTCTTTTGTCAAAAAGCTCGGAGAATTTAGAAATTCCAATTGAATATTTCCATTCATATAAAGGTTTTTCTGATATACTAATTGAATTTTTCAATTCCGGATTATTATTTAAAATTGTATTCAGAGCTGCAAAATCGCATATAACAAGGTCAATTCTGCCCATAACAAGTTTTTTTATATTGGAAATAAGATTTTGTGATTCAACGGTTTTTAATGACAGATTTTCCTTTGCTGAAGAAAAATTTCCATAATTGTAACCAAGAATTGTTCCAATTGTAAAATTTTTAAGGTCATTAAAAGAATTCCATTTAAAATCAGGGGTATTTACTTTGTTAAAACAGATTACTTCTTTTCCTGAAAAAACAGGTTCTGTGAAATGAATAAATTCTGAAAGTTCTTTTGATGGTTGAGTCATAAGAATTCCATCTGCCTGACCGTATTGAATCATTCTGATTACCCGTTTCCATGGATGAAGATGAATTTGTATTTTTATGCCTGCATTTTCAAAAAGTTTATATGCAAAATCAACTGCAATTCCTCCCTGTGCCGGACCGTAATTTTCAGATGTCCAGGGAGGCCATGGATCTCCAAGAATAATAAATTCTGCCTGAGCCTTTAAAGTGCTAAAGGTAAGCAGAATTATAATTATATATAGGAATATAAATTTTTTGCCAGCCAAATTATTCAAATTTTCTGAAACCCTGGGAAATATATTTTTTTTAAATCTGATCGTTATTTAACTAGAAACAACAATTTCTAGTCAGTCTATTCAAAAATTTAATTCTCAAAATATCAATGTATTAAAAGGTTAAATTTATTGTCATAAATAAATAAAAAAAAATTAGTTTTTAGGCGGATCAATAATTAAAAACTACTTTGTCCATGTGTAACTTTAAAAGTTCTTTATCGGCTTCGGGATTGATGAAATCTATTTTCTTATCATTGTCTATATCAAATAAAAGCCATCTTTTTTCGTTGTATTTATTGAGTATGAACAATTCTGTTATTTTGCCTATAAAATAATCTTTATCATAAAATTCAAAATTTATCTGTTCTGAGATTTTAAAAGATTCGCTAAAAAATTCAAAATCTGCATATCGTGAAAAAAGAGAAAATGTGTATGAGTTTGCAAGCTCTTTGTTATTAATTATTTGAATATATTTTTCTGCATTTTTCAGGCAGTTTAGCGACTGTTTTTTATCTCCTAGATAATTAAATAAATCTCCTGCTAAAATAAGGCAATCAATTTTGATTTCATATAGTCTTTCCTTGTTTCCATGAATGGAGAAATGTTCAATTAAATCATATAAATATTTTGTAAAATAATTGTAATCAATGCAGTCAAACTGGTTTTTTCCAATTATTTTTATAAGCAGTTGAACAGATTTAATGCTGGTAATCGGGTCGTCTTGAGGTATTGAATAAGCTTTGACAAAGGATTTATTACATAGTGTGTGGCTTTGTTTGTAATTTATATGTTTTAGAGCCCTTGCAAGTCTTGCCAGAAGTACCGGCTGATCTTCATCATATTCTTTTGATATTTTGTCAATTATTAATAAAAGGAATTTATCTGCTTTTAATTTATTTGAAGAATATAAATTGATTAAAATAGGAATATAAAAATATTTTAATGAGTCACTTGTAATTTTTTCTTTTTCATCTTCAGGATAAATGTTTTGTATTTCATTAATTAAATTCAGATTTTTATGTTTTTCAATGTAGGATAAATCAGAAAACAGCTTTAGTCTTATGTGGGTATCTTTTATATTTTTTTTGATCCATTCTATTGCAAAATCAGAGCCTTTTTCTTTATTAATCTGAAGAACCATGCTTTTAAAGCATCTGTATCTGTGGAAATTTCCTTTTTTATTATATTCTCTTAATTTAAACTGATGATAGGCAAGTGCCTGCCTTTTAAGGTCAGTATTTTTTTTTATTCGGAAAGGAAAAATATCAGGAACAATGGATGTAAAATAAATTGCTTCGTTTTTATAGCCTTTTTTGTAAAGTATTTTTATAAATCCCGGAAGGTAAAGTTCAAAGCTTTTTCCCTTGTCAGGATTTTTTAGAGAATTTTTCCAGATATCAACAAGTTCAATATATATTGGGTAAATTTCAAGCGGCTGGTCAATGAATGAATAAATTTCTGCCAGTTCAATAAGGGACAGTGCTCTTTGTCTTTCAGGGTTAAAAAAAGCAGTATGTATTAATTCAAAAAGATTTGGTTTTACCTCATATTGGGGTATTATTTGTTCTTTATCAGGTTCCATTTCCCAGGCTATGGTTTCAGCAAATCTAAGTATTTTTTTTGAATAATTTATCTGATTTTTTTGGCACGAAAAAAAGTATTTTTTAAAGGGGATCAGCAAAGGGCGCAGTTCGTATAATCTGTAGTAATTTTTTTTATAACTTTTTATCAGGTTGAAGCAGATTTTTTCAAAAAGAGAGTGATTTTTATTTTTCAATGCAGTTTGTAGAAGTTGATTATAAAGAACTGCAATTTGGAAATCAAGATTGTGGTTTTTGTCTGTTAGCAGGAGAAGTTCTTTTTCAGCAATAAGAATAAATTTTTTTGAAAGATCATATTGTTTTAATGTTATATATTTATTGGCACCTTGAATGCAGGCATCAATTTTAATTTTTTTGTTTTTAATTTTTTTAATTTTTTCAATGTTTTTATCAAATGGTTCTGTTTTAAGACTTAGAATTGTTTTAAAGTAATGATATGAATTATATTTTTCTCGATCAGATATATTTTCAATTATTTTTTCTGCATAATAATATTGTGTATTATTAGATGAAATATATTTGTTATAGAGTTGTTTATTTTTATCAAATGCATTTTTTGAGGCAAAACACCCTGAAATTGATAAAAATACAAATAATAAAATAAAAAGGTTAAAAAAATTTTTATATTTTTTCATAAGTTAAAAAAAGGAGTGCTTAAAAAACACTCCTTAAATTTTTTTAAAGGTTGGATAATATTTGAGCTGTACAGGCTTCAAGTGCCTTTGTATAGTCGTTAGTTTTATCCTTGGTTATGACAGGAGTTCCATTGTCACCTGAATTTACCACTTCTACATTGTATGGAAGACTTCCAAGAAATCTTATTCCCATTTCAAAAGCTGTCTTTTTACCGCCGCCTTGTTTGAAAATTGCTATTTCTTGATTGCAGTTTGGGCATTTAAAAGGACCCATATTTTCAACTAGCCCAAGGATTTCCATATTAACTGTTTTACAGAAGTTAATTGATTTCCTTACGTCTGCAAGAGCAACATCCTGAGGGGTTGTTACGACAACAGCCTTTGAATCAGGAACAGTCTGGATTATTGTAAGAGGTTCATCACCGGTTCCTGGAGGGGCATCCATAATCAAAAAGTCTAGTTCACCCCAGTCAACAGTTGTAATAAACTGCTGGATCATTCCAGATTTGGCCGGCCCTCTCCATATTACAGCCTGGTCTGCTTCTCTCATAAAAGACTGCATGGAAACAATTTTTAAATTTTCTCCATATTGTGCAGGTTTTGCAAGCTGTTTTTCCGGATCTACCTCAAGAAGACCTTTAAGTCCCATGATCTTTGCAATACTTGGCCCATGGACATCAATATCCATAAGTCCTACCTTAAAACCCCTGTCAGCAAGGATAATAGCTAAATTTGCAGCAACAGAGCTTTTACCAACTCCGCCTTTTCCGCTCATTACAAGAAGCTTGTTCTTGATTTTTCCAAGAATCTGCTGCATCTGCATTTTTTTCTGCTCTTTTTTTTCTTCCTTGTTTTCAGGCATTTTAGATTGAATTTGATTCGCCATTACTCCTCCGTAAACTAATCATAAAAATTTAGTTAAGCTTAAAAATTTAAGCCGAACAAATATTAATAGGAAAATCTATTTATCTAGTCAATATAAATATATTTTTTAAAACTTCATTTTTCAGAGACGAATATGAGCTTCCGTAAAAGCAGATTTTATTGCCTGTAGTTTCAGATAATAATTCAAAATTGCCGTTTTTTTCCATATTTATAATAAATTTATCTTGAGGATATGAAATTACAGAAATAAATCCCCCTTCTTTTTTTAGATTTATTGTCTGATGTTGATTATTGGAAAAAATGTGAAGAATATCTGTATTTTTATCTGTAATTAAATCTGCATTTGTAAAATTAATTAATGGTATTTTTTTACAAAAAAGAAAAGCTATAACCTCAATGTCTGGTGAAACACCTGTTATTTTTTTTATAACCTTTTTATAGTTTGAAAAAGTTCTGGTTTTGGAACCATTGTTTTCCCGAAAATATAATTTGTCACCGTCATAGGCTATGCTTACAGCTGGAAGACCCGCAGGTGAGAGAATTTCAAGCCTGATTTTTTTTTCGCAGTCAGAGGCAAAAGCAATTTTAAATTTGTTAATTCTGCCGTTATTATTTAATGAAAGCTGGCCAATGCCGCTTAAAGGGATTTTTGAAGAATTGATTTTTGATATTTTTTTTAAAAAAATATCAGCATCTTCACTTATAAAAGTTTTTTTGCCTGTTGTTTTAGCTGCACATGAACATAAAAATAATATAAAAAATAAAACAAAAAGTTTTTTAAAAAAAATCATTGTTCTTTAATTTTCATAAGCTTTTTTTTTACTTCAGCATTATCTGGATCTGTTTTTAAAATGTTTTCATAAATTTCAACTGCCAGATTCTGTCTTCCTGTTTTGATATAAAGCTCTGCCAAGTGTTCTAGTATTACAGGATCGTTTTTTGTAATTTTTGATGCTTTTTCAAGGAAAAATTCTGCCTTTTCATAATTGCCTAATTTATAATAAACCCAGCCAAGGCTGTCAGTAATATATCCATCATCTTTTCTGGCCATAAGAGCTTTTTCTATCATTTCTTTTGCCAGTTCAAGATTTATGTCCATTTCAGCATATGTATAACCAATATAATTAAGTATGTCAGGGTTTTCAGGTTCAAGATCAAGAGCTTTTTTCATATATTCCAGTGACTTGTCTTTTTTGCCTGCTTTGTCATTTATAACACCTAGTCTGTAAAAAAAAGTCCATTTTTTTTCTGATTCTATAGAAGCTCCCTTTTGATAAAAGGTTTGTGCATTTTCATAGTCTTTTTTTTCTTCATAAAGGTTTCCAAGTGCTGAAATAAGAATAAGATCTTCTGGTTTTTTGGCTGTTTGTTTTTTTATAAGGGAAACTGCTTCTTCAAATTTGTCTGTTTGAGCAAGTATTATCGAAATTGCAGCAATGGCGTTGGAATGAAGGCTGCTTGTTTCGGGAACAAGTTTGTATGTTTCAACAGCCTTTTTGGTTTGGTCTGCTTTATTGTAAATGCTTCCAAGAACAAGAAAAATTGAGCTGTCTCCGGTTGCCTGGAAAATTCTCATTGCTGTAAAATCAGACTTATCATTGAAATTGTTGTTTGAATAAAAATTAAGAATAGCTGCAATATTTTGCTTGTTTAAATTCCATTCTTCCCCAACAGCTTTAAAGGTTTCATCTGATTTTTCATAATCACCGTTTTGATAATAAAAATATGAAAGTTCAATAAGCAAAGTAGGGTCGTTTGGTTTTAATTCAATAATTTCATTGAATAAATCAATAATTTCTTTTTTATGTTTATGTGTTTTTCTAAGATTTTTTATTGTTTCAATAAGGCTTAATTTAGGTTCAATTCTATAGGGTTCTTCTTTTGCTGCCTTGTAAAAATTTTTTCTGGCCTGGGAATATTGTTTGTCAAGAAGGTAGGCCTCTCCAAGATAAAAATAAAGAAAATAATTGTGTTTGGCACTTAAAGCAGCTTTTTCAAATGTCTCAATCAATTTTTGCCTTTTATTTAGTTTTTCATATAAAAAAGCAAGTGCTATTGGAGCTTTTTTATTTTCAGGGTCAAGGTCAATTATTTTTTCATAAATTTCAAGAATTTCATTTGGGTCTTTTTTTTCAAGAGCCAAAATTCCGGCAAAAAGTGATAGAATTTCCGGGTCTTTGGGGTCTTCTTCCATCAAAGCTGAAATGATTTCTTTTGCTGGTTGAGTTTTTTTGTACAGTAATAATTTTTTGGCAAGCTGTTTTTTTAAATATTTGGAGTCAGGGTCTTTTTGCTGTGCCTTAACCAGGTACTCAAAAGATTTCTGGTTATTTTTTTTGTGGGATTCTATTTCTGAAACAATATAATTAAAATAAGAATTGCCTTCTGGTATAATAAAGTCCTGCGTCCTTGTGGTATCTGAAGAAGGATTGATTTGTTCTGTTTGCGGCTTAACAAAAAATGAACAGCTTGAAATAAAAAAAAAGGCGGCAGATAAAACTAAAATTTTATCTGCCTTAAGGTAAAAAAAACTTAATATTTTTTTAATCATCATCCCCAAGTCCTGCATATGATTCAAAGTCTGGTATTTCTTTTTGGAAAAAATCTTTGACTTTTTTTATTATTGTTTTTTCAACCTGTCTGACCCTTTCGCGGGAAATTTGATATTTGTCGCCTAAATCCTGAAGAGTAAGTGGTTCGTCAGAAAAAAGCCGGTTTTCAAAAATATCTTTTTCTCTTTCATTAAGGGTTTTGATGAATTCTTCAACTTTTTCGTGTAAAAGAAGCTTCATTTCCTTGTTTGCAAGATCATCTTCAGCAGAACTCACAGTAGCATCTGTTACAAAAGCCATTCTTTCTGTATCAGAGTCGTCTTTTACAGGCGTATTTAATGAAAGATCCCAGTTGTCAAGCCTTTGTTCCATTTCAACAATTTCTTTTTGAGTGACACCAAGCCTGTTTGACAATAATTTCGGCTGGGGATCAAATCCTTCTTCAATAAGTCTTTGTTTTTCTTTTTTCAGCTTGAAAAAAAGTTTTCTCTGGCCCTGGGTTGTGCCTATTTTTACAAGTCTCCAATTGTCCATTATAAATTTAAGAATATAGGCTTTTATCCAGAATGAGGCATAATAAGAAAATTTGACTCCCTTATAAGGATCAAATTTCTGGACAGCCTGCATAAGCCCGATATTTCCTTCCTGGATAAGATCAAGAAGGTTTTGCATCCAGACTTTTTGAAATTCAAGAGCAATTTTAACAACAAGTCTTAAATTTGAGGTAGCAAGAACAAAAGCTGCATCAGGGTCATTTTCTTCCTGAATTTTTTTACCAAGCTCAATTTCTTCTTCCCGTGTTAAAAGTTCATATCTGCTTATTTCAGAGAGATATGCCTGAAGCGGATCCCTTATTGCCAGAGCATTGCCTGATGTTTTTAGTGCCGGCAGATTTTTTGGATTTTTTTTCGCTTTTTTTTCCAGAGTCATTTAGCATCCTGATTTTATAATTTTCAAATTAAAAACTATAGCCTATTAAATCAATTTGGTAAAGCATAGTAAAAATATGCACAAAAAAAATAAATAAAAGACTTGCAAAGATATTTTTTTTTTGTTAGAAGAATTTTGTTTTTAAGCGCCTGTAGCTCAGCTGGATAGAGCAACGGACTTCTAATCCGTAGGTCGGGGGTTCGAATCTTCCCAGGCGCGCCACACTAAACAAATCCCAAGAGCGGGAATAACTCAGTGGTAGAGTGCAACCTTGCCAAGGTTGAAGTCGCGAGTTCGAATCTCGTTTCCCGCTCCAATCAAATTTATCCCTGATTCAAAAAATTCTCTGTAAAAAAATGTTTTCTTGATTAAAGACTGAATATTTAGTTAATCTTTATTTTATTTCTGGCTGAAAAGATGATTTTGTTTCAGTTTAAGTGAAAAATTTAATTTTTAAAATGTTTGTGTATTTTAAGGATTAAATTTAATAAATCAGAAAAGATCAATTCAGGCTTAAAATTGATAACATACTGTTTTTTTATTCATTATGTATATATTCTAAAGTTTTTAAATGGAGATTTGTGATGCAATTTTTTAATTCCTTATTAAATTCCATAGGAAAAACACCTCTTTTTAAATTAGACGGATTTCACAGCACAGGTAACAATATTTTTGTTAAAGCTGAATTTTTCAATCCCTTAGGCAGTGTAAAAGACAGAGCAGCACGCTATATTCTTGAAGGCGGAATAAAAACCGGAAAAATTTTCAAAGGAGTTAAAATAGTAGAGCCTACAAGCGGAAATACAGGTATTGCTCTTGCTGGACTGTGCAGTGTTTCAGGTTTTGATATTACTCTTGTTATGCCTTCAAATATGAGTATTGAAAGGCAGAAACTTTTAAGGTATCTGGGTGCAAAGCTTGTTCTTACAGATTCATCTCTTGGGATGAAAGGTGCAATAGACTGTGCCGTGAAAATGCTTGAAAATAAAGAAGCCGATTTTATGCCGGATCAGTTTTCAAATGAATTTAACTCAAAAGCACATTATGAAACAACCGGTCCTGAAATTTATGATGCACTTGAAGGTGAAGTTCACAGTTTTGTTGCAGGCGTTGGAACCGGCGGTACAATTTCTGGAACAGGCAGGTTTTTAAAGGAAAAAAATCAAAATACAAAAATTGTTGCAGTTGAACCTGAAAAATCAGCTGTACTTTCAGGGAAAAAGCCTTCTTCTCATCTTATTCAGGGGATAGGCGGAGGATTTATTCCAAAGCTTTTAGATACTTCAATTCTTGATGAAGTGATTGCAGTATCTGATGAAAAAGCAATTGAGTATGCAAAAAAACTTGCACTTGAAAAAGGACTTTTTTGCGGAATTTCTTCTGGTGCCGCAGTATATGCATCAATTCTTTATTCTGAAAAATTTAAAAATCAAAATCTTAATATTGTTACAATTCTTCCAAGCACAGGTGAAAGATATCTGAGTACTGCTCTTTTTAGCGGTACTGAGGCTTGAATTTGAAAATTTATAATAGATTTGGTTATAAGCTGGATACTTAGATGATAAATCTCAATTGATTTGGTTTTTATAATCTGTTAAGTTATCTTTATTTTTTTATTTAAATAACAACCAACTTTGGAGAGAACAATAATGAAAGCTGAACTTGTAAATCCTTTCATAACAGCAACGAAAAATGTTCTTGAAACCATGGCATTTATCAAGGTTATACCTGGTAAGCCATATTTAAAGAAAGATACAACAGCAACAGGAGACGTTAGCAGCATAGTTGGGCTGACTGGTTCTCCAAATGGTTCTTTTTCTATAAGTTTTGAAAAAAAAGTTATTTTAAAAATTGTGTCCAATATGTTTGGTGAAGAAATTACAGATTTTAACGATGATGTTGCAGAAGCAGCAGGTGAGATTGCTAATATGGTTTCAGGTCAGGCAAGGCAGGAACTGGAGGTTGACGGTTATTTGCTTGACGGTTCAATTCCAAGTGTTGTTACAGGCGAGGGTCATCAGCTGCGTCACATAACCGAAGGACCAAAAATTGCTGTTCCATTTGCTGAAAATGAAACAGGAGGAAAATTTACTCTTGAAATCTGTTATGAAAGTTAAGCTTTTATCAGATTTTTAATATCATTTAGGAATAAAACTAATTTTTCTTTTTGTCTATTGTCCATAAATTCAATATATTCTTTTGTTTTTATGAGGGTATTTTTTAATTCATTAAAATCTTTTTTAGGGTATTTGTATTCTTTCCATTGTCTTGTCTGGTTGTCGTAAATTTCTATTTTTTTCCATGACTTAAGTTTTATTGGGGAAAAAGAGACCCTCCATTCATTTATATCAGCCTTGCATTGTGCTGCGAAATAGCAGAGATTTTTAAAGTTTCTAGTTGAAATTCTGCTTATGTTTTTATATTGATTTATTGAAAAAACTTTTACATCAAAAGTATTAATTTCAATTCTTGCCATTCCAAGTGTTTTGATTTCACTTTCTTTTCTAAGTCTGAAATTATTGTTTGATCTTGAAATGGAGGCAGCAGAATTTTCAAAATCCGGATTTGTGGAAAGCCAGACACCTGATTTTTCCATTTCTGTAAATCCCGGAGACATGTTAATTGTTTTGTCCCTAAGTATCTTCGAAAGATTGAGTCTTGTTGTATAGTGATAAACTTTTAACTCATTCATAAATAAGCCTTATTTAATATTCTGGGCTGGAATTGAAATAGCTTTTAGCAAATTTGATAAACTGTGCAGGTGTCATTATTTCGGTGTTATTCATTATAAGACCCCGTCTTTGCATATTGTTAAGTGGTTTTCTTGCAAAGGTATCATTTCCACCAGACCCTATTGAATCAAAAACAACTTTAAGCCTTACCTGTAAAGCCTGGGTAAGTACAAACTTAACATCTTCATTTTTTTTGAGAGATTCTATGTATTCATCAATCTTTTTTATATTTTGATCAAGGAAATTTTTTGCTTCTGTATTTTTTGGGGGAAGTGAAAAAAGCTGGTTTACTACAGCTGCTGCAAAAAGGCCTGGTTCTTCTGTTGTATCCTTTATTTCGTTATTTATTCTTGCATAAAGTCCAAATTTTACCTGATCTATAGCTTTGTCTATTTTATTGAAAAATCTTATTTTTATTTTTTTGTTCAGCTTGTCTAGTAATTTCATCTTTGATCTCCATAAAAAATTATTAGAAATTAGCTATATAAATTTTAACAATTTATCAAGCAGAGTTTGAATTTTTTTTGATTGTAAGAGTTTAAATTTCTGATAATTTGTTTTGCTTCGGGGCATAAAATCATCTTTATTCCCCAAAAATATTTGAGGAGATATTATGTCCAAAAAAAAATGGTATGCAGTATTAAAGGGTAAAAAGCCTGGAATTTATGAATCCTGGTTTGGAGAGAACGGGGCAAAAGTTCAGATTGACGGATTTAAGGGAGCTGTTTTTAAAGGTTTTTTATCTCTGGAGGAAGCACAAAATTTTATATGCTCTCCAAAAAAAAATAATCTAAAAGTTTCAAAAGGAGATTTGGCTGATAATAATTTTATTATTGTATACACAGACGGAGGATGCATAAATAATCCTGGGCCTGGAGGATTTGGAGCTGTAATTATAGAAAACGGCAAAATAAAAGAACTTTCCGGCGGGAAAAGGCTTACAACAAACAATAGAATGGAAATGACAGCCTGCATTGAAGCCTTAAAATATTTAAAAAATGCTTCCCAAAAAATAATTCTTCATACAGATTCGGCCTATATAGCAAATGCTGTAAATAAAGGCTGGTTAAATTCATGGATAAAAAAAAACTGGGTAAAATCCGACGGAAAACCTGTCTTAAACCCTGATTTATGGAAACAAATTTATGAATACCTTCAAATTCTTGATGTTGAAATAAAATGGGTAAAGGGGCATGCAGGAATAAAATACAATGAAAGATGTGATGTTCTTGCAAATTCAAATGCAAGAAATAATCCTGCTGAAGTTGATGCGTTTTTTGAAAAGAATATGGATAATGAAAAAAATTAAGTAGTGATTGGCCGAAAACGAGAATTTTTTGTTCAGTTCAAGGAAGATGAAAAATTTAACCGCAGGAATACATTTAGTATTTTGAGGATTAAATTTTTAATCTGACGCCGAAATGGACAAAAAAGGCCGTTTTCGTTCAGCAACTAAGTAACTATTCAGCTGAGAACTGAGAAAAGGCCAGTATGCTCGAAGAAGGGATGCTGTATTTTTCTGAGGAGGTTTCAGGAGATAGTTTTTTTATCTCCTGCATAAAGCTTAAGCGAGAATGAGGCTCAGAAAGAATGCAGCAGCCGTTCCAATTTAAACGTAACTTATTTTCAGGTGAAATTATGACCCAAAAAAAATTTGATCCAAAAAAGCTTGAAAAGCTTAACAATCCTCAACGACTGAAGGATATTCCCCCAAACTACATAATTGAGAAACTAAATATTAATAATGTTGATATAATAACTGATATTGGTGCTGGTACAGGTGTTTTCAGCATTGCATTTTGTGAGCATTTAAACCCCTCTCATGTTTATGCCTGCGATCTGTCTGATGTAATGATTAACTGGATAAAGGAAAATGTTAATGTAAGGTATCCAAAAATAATTCCTTTAAAAACTGAAGAAAATTATCTCCCCCTTGAAAATGAGGTTTCAGATCTTGCTTTTATGATAACCCTTCACCATGAACTTGATAATCCGCTTTTAATTTTAAAAGAAGTAAACAGAATACTGAAACCAGGCGGAAAATTTTTTATTGTTGACTGGAAAAAAGAGGATATGGCTGAGGGGCCGCCTGAAAAAATAAGGGTTTTCCCTGAAGAGGCTGTAAGGCAGGCAAAGGAAGCGGGTTTTATTAATGTTTTAATTTTTAATGATATGGCTAAGCATTTTCTTGTAACTGGTGAAAAGTTTTAATTTTTTACAGGTCATACCTTTAGAATAATTTGCTTATTTTAAAATATGAAAGGCTCAATTCAGGTTTAAGTTTGTTTATGACAGTATATTATATTTGATTGCCTTATTTACATATCCATGTTAAAATTATGTTATTTTTTCCCCTGTTTTTGTATTCATTATTTTTATAACTTTAAGTCAGAATTTAATAAACTTAATTAGGAGCCGTTTATGTGCGATAAGGAAAGTTCGCATGAAAGACTTCAGGAATACCAGAAAAAAATTAAGGAGCTGGAAAAGGAAATTAAGTTTTTAAAGTCTGAAAATATCAGGTTTGAAGCAATTCTGGCTGATCTTGAAACAGGGCTTAGCATGGTCAATAAAGATTTTACAATAACCTGGGCCAATAATAAAACCTATGAAATTTTATCTGAAACTGATCCTGTTGGAAAAAAATGCCACAAAGTTTTTTCTTTGTCTGAAACTCCGTGCAGCACCTGCCCTGTGCAAGCCTCATTTAAAACTGGAGAACCTGAAAGGATTGAAAAATATAACTTACCTCAAAAAAAGTGGTACAGTATTTTTTCATTGCCTGTAAAAAATTTAAAAGGAGAGGTAGACAGTGTTCTTGAGGCGGTTACAGATATAACAGAATATAAGCAGGCTGAAATTAAGGCTTTGGAAGAAAAAAAACTTCTAAACCAGATTATGGAGACAAGTCCTGCAGGAATATTTGTATTAGATAAAAACGGATTTTTTATCAGAGCCAACTCAAGGGCAGAAGAAATTGCAGGACTTGAAAGAAAAGAAATCTATAAAAGATCATATAATGATTTAAAATGGAAAATTAAAAAAATAGACGGAACTGATTATCCCAAAGAAGAGCTTCCCTTTAATCTTGTTAAAAAAAATAAAAAGCCTGTTTTTGGCATTGAACATTCAATAGTAAGGCCTGACGGTAAAAAAGTAATTCTTTCAGTCAATGCTGCTCCAATTTTTGATAAGAACGGATTACTTGAGTTTATTGTCTCTTTTATAGAAGATATTTCCGGTTTAAAAAAAGCTTACTCTGAGCTTAGACATATTCTTGAAGCTACAACAGATGGAATCTGGACATGGGACTTTTTATCAGGAGAATTATTTTTCAGCTCTAAATATTATACAATGCTTGGATATGAAGACAATGAATTTGCTCCGGGTTATGAAAACTGGATAAATCTTATTCATCCAGAAGACAGGGAATCTGCAATAAAAACTTCCGAAGAATACCTTAAAAATAAACCTGAAAATTATGAAAATGAATTCAGGCTTAAAACCAAAACTGGTGAATACAAATGGATCAAGGCAAGGGTTAAAGTAACTGAATGGGATGGAAACTGCAATCCGGTTTATATGATAGGGAACCATGAGGATATTACACAAAGAAAAAGATCAGAAATACTTTTGGAAGAGAGTAAAAAAAGACTGAGCCTGGCTCTTTTTGGAGGAGGTCTTGGTGTCTGGGACTGGAATTTTGAAACAGGGGAATATTTTTTTGATGAGCATTGGGCTTCAATGAAAGGTTACAGCCCCTGTGATCTTGTGCCCAATTTAGAAACATGGAAAAACCTGATTCATCCAGAAGATTTTCCGGGTGTTATAGACCGATTAAATTCACATTTAAAAGGTATTACAGAATTTTATGAAGCAGAGTACAGAATGAAAAGAAAGGACGGAACCTGGGTCTGGATTTTAAGTAAAGGGAAAGTTTTTGAAAAGGATAAGGCAGGAAACCCTTTACGAGACTGTGGAACACATCATGATGTTACAGAGAAAAAGGAATATGAGATAAAACAGGCAAAGCTTGAGAAAAGGCTTCAGCATTTATACAAAATGGAGGCTCTTGGTGCTTTAGCCGGAGGTATAGCCCATGATTTCAATAATATTCTTGTACCAATTGTTGGATTGTCTGAAATGCTTATGGAAGATTTTCCAGAAGAAAGTGACCAATACTCATATTCAAGGGAAATATTCAAATCAGGAATGCGTGGAAGTGAACTTGTAAAGCAGATCCTTGCTTTCAGCAGACAGTCGGAATCAGAGATTATTCCAGTGAAATTTCAGAGTATAATTAATGATACTGTAAAACTTGCCAGAGCAACTATTCCTTCAAGTATTGAGATTAAAACAAGTATTGATAAAAAATGCGGTTATATAAATGGAAACCCCACCCAGCTGCATCAGATAGTAATGAATCTTCTTGTTAATGCATACCATGCCATTGAATCTGGCAATGGAACAATTTCACTTGGTCTGGTTCAAAGATATCTGGACGGGGATAACCTGCCTGGTGTTTCACCGGCTCCGGGCGAATATGCTGTTTTTACTGTTGAAGATACAGGAAAAGGCATATCTTCTGATATCATGGATAAAATATTTGACCCTTATTTTACAACAAAGGGTAATGATAAAGGAACAGGACTTGGGCTTTCGGTTATTCAGGGTATTGTGGATGAATTCAAGGGATGTATAAATGTTAACAGCGAAACAGGAAAGGGCTCGGTTTTTACTGTTTACCTTCCTGTAGTACAAAAAGATGTAAATATTAAAAATGAATCCGGCGAAGATCCTGAACCAGAGCCAAAAGGCACTGAAAATATTCTTTTTATTGATGATGAATCTCCAATAACTAATATTTCAAAAGCGACCTTGGAAAGACTTGGTTACAAAGTAACTGCATTTAATAACAGCATGGAGGCACTTGACCTTTTCAAAAAAAATCCTCAAAAATTTGATCTTATAATTACAGATATGAATATGCCAGAAATGACAGGCATTGAGCTTGCAGGCAAAGTTAATTTGATAAAACCAGGCTTTCCTTTAATTATCTGTACCGGGTTCAGCGAAAGAATAGATCCTGAAAAATCTTTTCAGCTGGGTATTAAGGGGTTTTTGAAAAAGCCTGTTGTAAAATCTGAAATAGCAAAAGAGATAAGAAGAGTTCTTGATAATTCAAAGTCATCTTAAACTTTTTTTAGATTAAGGCAGTAAAGTTAATTAAAATAAATAATTTTTTTATTAAGCAGCTTTTATCTCAAAAATTCACTACTAAAATTTTGTTGAAATAAATTGAAAGTTATATTTCAATTAAGAGTTTACCCCATTGTATATGTGAAGAATGCATGAAAAATATTATTCGGGTTTATTATAAGAAAGGTTTTTATGGATTTGTCAGGTGTAAGGGCTCTTGTTGTTGATGATGAAGAAAGTATAAGATTTGTATACAGAACTTTTCTTGAGAGTAAAGGTGCTGTGGTTACCCTGGCTGATGATTTTGAAAAGGCAGTCAAATATCTAAATGACAAATCCTTTGATATTATTTTTACAGATATTTATTTGAATCAAAACAAGGGTACAGATATTCTTGATTATACAAAAAAACAGGGAATAGATTCTCCTGTAATAATTATAACAGGACAGCCTGATATTGACAGTGCTGCAGAGGCCGTAAGGCTTGGTGCCTTTGATTATCTAACCAAGCCTGTGAAAAAAGAAAAATTTTTAAGCGTTTCAAAATTTGCGTTTGATTTTAAGCAGTTAAATGAAATGAATAAAAAAAATGAAGCTGAAAGGGATAATTACAGAAAAAATTTAGATATTATTTTCAAAACTGTTAAGGAAGGGATTTTAACAGTAGACAGAAATTTTAAAATTATTGAAGCAAATTCTGCCTTGAAAAAAATCTGCAGTACAGGTGAAAATATCAAGGGAAATGATTTTAGAGAATTTTCCGGGAATTGCAGAAAAAAGTGTATTGAATTATTGAAAAATGCCCTTGAAAAAAATGAAGAGTGTGAAGAAATAAAAATTGAGTGCTTTAAAAGCAATTTACCCGGACAGACTGTCCTTGCTTCAGCCTCACCCCTTCCAGATAATACAGGAGCACTTCTTGTTTTAAGAGACGTTTCAAATATTGTGAAAATGGAATCTGAAATAAAAAAACATTCCTTTTCAAAATACATGGTAGGAAGCAGTGAAAAAATGTTAAAGGTTTTTGAACTTATTTCCCTTCTTTCAGAAACTGATACAACAGTTCTTATCACAGGAGAAAGCGGAACAGGAAAGGAACTTGCGGCAAAGTTTCTGCATTCAAACGGTATTCGCTCTTCCAATAATCTGGTTACAATAAACTGCTCTGCCTTTTGTGAAAATCTTCTTGAAAGTGAATTGTTTGGACATGTAAAAGGTGCCTTTACAGGTGCATATAAGGATAAGCCCGGAAGGTTTTTAAATGCCAACAACGGAACTTTATTTCTTGATGAAATAGGAGATATTTCACCCCAGATTCAGATTAAGCTTTTACGCTTTCTACAGGAAATGGAGTTTGAGCCTGTTGGAAGTGATAAAACCCTTAAGGTTGACGTCAGGGTTATTGCAGCGACCAACAAGAATTTAAAGGAAAAAGTTGAAAACAATGAATTTAGAAAAGACCTTTATTATAGATTAAATGTTGTAAATATTGAGCTGCCGCCTTTAAGAGAAAGAAAAGATGATATTATTCCATTATTTGAGCATTTTAAAACAGAATTTAACCTTAAAATGGGTAAAAATATTAAATTTATATCAAATGAGGCAGTTGAAATTTTATATAATCATAACTGGCCGGGCAATATAAGGGAATTTAAACACTCAATTGAGCATGCCTTTGTATTATGCCAAAGTGATATTATTACCCCTGAATATCTTCCGGGGGATATTATTACAAACAGAATTAAAAATACAAATAATGATCTTAATGAAAAAAGGCTTATTCTTGAAACATTGAAAAAAACAAACTGGAATAAAGCAAAGGCTTCAAGAATCCTTGGAATAAGCAGACAGACATTATATCGAAAAATGGAAAAATTTATTTTTGAATAATGCCTCTTACATTATTTCGTAATAATGTGCCGGCATTTATAAATTTGAAACCAGTTTATAGTAATGCTCTATTTTTTTTTGCCTGTGTTAATACTTTTAAATATAAAGTGTTGTTTAAACAATAAAAGTGTAACATGTGTAATGTTACATGTGTCACATGGTGTCATTTCATACAAATATTTTTCCCGTGTTTCCCTTTTTTAATGCCTTTTTAAAATTGGCATTCTTTTTGTATATCTTAAATATTAGAATTAACAGCTATTAAAAATTATTAATTTAAAAATCTGAAAATCCTGGTTTGGGCGTAAAAAAATTATTTTATTAAAAAATTTTACCCTGAATTTGAAATTAGTCAGGAGGAATAATGGATATGATTGCAAAAGAAGATACACTTGAAGGAAAAGGGAATATTCTTTTTGTTGATGATGATGAAAATATAACAAAAGTTGTTTCTCTAATGATTATAAAACTTGGTTACACCTGTATTTCATTCACTGACAGCAAAAAAGCTTTAAAATCCTTTGAGGAAAATCCTGATAAATATGATCTTTTGATTACAGATATGACAATGCCGGGCATTAAAGGAGATGAACTTGCAGATCAGATTCTTAAAATAAAGCCTGATATTCCTGTGATAATTTTTTCGGGTTACAGCGACAAGATAAGTGCAGATGAAAATACCTTTGCTTATAAATATCTTGAAAAGCCTGTTAGAATGGAAACCCTTGGTCTTGCCATAAAAAGCTGCCTTTTTAAACAGTGATTGACCGAAATCTAGATTTTTTTTGTTTATTTACAAAAGATGAAAAATTTAACTTTTAGCATACATGGAATATTTAGAGGATTAAATTTTAAATCTTTTGAGAAATGAGAAAAAAGGAAGTTTTAGTTCAGCTGCTAAGGAGCTTTTTTGTATTGGATATATAAATCAAGTTAATCAATAGAAAAAGGAGATAATATGGCAGAAACTTCATCGGAATTATTCAAGAAAGATTCTGGAAGAATTTCTACAATGACTGAAAGGGAGGGGAAATATCTTACTTTTTTTCTTGAAAGCGAAGAGTATGGAATAAGCATTCTTAAAATCAAGGAAATTATCGGGATGATGTCTATTACCTCGGTTCCCCAAACCCCTGAGTTTGTAAAGGGGGTAATAAACCTGAGGGGAAAGGTTCTTCCTGTTATAGATTTAAGGCAGAAGTTTGGAATGTCTGAAATGGAATATGATGACAAGACATGTATAATTGTTGTTGAGCTTGATATGAAAACTTCGGTTATTTACGTTGGTATTGTTGTTGATTCAGTTTCAGAGGTTTTAAATATTAAGGAAGAGGATATTGATGACAGTGTTTCTTTTGGTGTTTCAGTTAATACAAGGTTTCTCAAGGGGATTGCAAAGGTCGAAAACAGCGTAAAAATTCTTCTTGATATAGAAAAAGTTTTTGATGACAGTGAAATTTCTATTTTAAACAATGAGGCAGAAATGGAGTTTTGAATTCTGTTAGTTTTAATCAAATATGAAAACATATTATCGGTCTAATTAAAGAAAATACATTATTTTTTTTATTTGCTTTAAATTTAAAAAATTTGGATCAGCTGAAAATAAGGAGATGTCAATGTTTAAAAATATGAAACTTGGGACAAAAATAGCCTTTGGGTTTGGAGTACTTATCTGTATTGCTGTTCTTCTAGGTTCAATTGCTGTTTATAATATGCAGAAAGTGAAAAAGGAAAGCGTAATTCTTGCTGAAGAATATATTCCAGAAGTAATAATTTCAACTGACTTGAGGGGAGCTGCAAACCGTCTGATGTATGCAGTAAGAGGTTTTGCCTATTCAGGTGAAAAGAAATTTTATGATGAGTCTCTAAAGGAAATGAAGACATTGGATAGTATTATTGTTAAGGGAGAAGAGCTTGAGAAAAAGGCAAGTTCTTTAAAAGCTTTAAAACACCAGCTTCAAAATGCAAAATCTTCTTTAAATGAATATAAGGATCTTTTTGAAAAAACAAGGCAGGCAGATCTTGAGATTAACAAGGAAAGAAATGATCTTGCTGTAATTGCTGAGCAGGCACTAGGTCTAATGGGAGATTATATTGACGGGCAGACAAAAAGTTCAGATAATGATTCAAAAAACACTTCTATTGACAGGGTAAACCTTGGAAACATTTTTGTTGAAAGGGTAGATAAAATAAATGAAGCAAACATTGTAATTGATATTTACAATGACGCAAGGCTCAAGGGATATCAATTCCAGGCATTAAGGGATTTTACCTATCTTGATAAGGCTCAAAAACATTTTAATGAAGTTGAAAAACTGTTATTACAATTAAAGTCTGATTCAAAACAACAAAAAAATATTAATCTTTTTGCAAGTGTTATTACTTTGACCTCAGATTACAAAAAAAGTCTTGGCAGTCTTGCTGACAGCTGGACTATGCTTGAAAAATTAAATATTCAGCGAAGAGATACCGGAGGAAAACTTATTGATGCATGCATAGAAACTGCAGATGCAGCTCTTGCAAGAGCAGAAAGAATTTCAACAGATGCTGCATCATCTCTTGCAAAATCAGTTGTTATTATGATTACCGGTCTGATTCTTGCTGTTATTGCAGGTATTTTTGCCGCATATGTAATTACAACAAGCATAACAAGACCTGTGTCAAGAATTATAGACGGATTGAGCGATGGATCGGAACAGGTTGCATCAGCTGCAGGCCAGGTTTCAACTGCAAGCCAGACTCTTGCAGAAGGTGCTTCTGAACAGGCAGCATCAATAGAGGAAACATCATCATCACTTGAAGAAATGGCAAGCCAGACAAAGCAGAATGCAGATAATGCTTTAGAAGCCGATAGTCTTATGAAAGAAACTGGAAAAGTTGTTGCAGAGGCAGATTCTTCAATGGATCAATTAAGCAGATCAATGTCTGAAATTTCTTCTGCAAGTGAAGAAACTTCAAAAATTATAAAAACAATAGATGAAATAGCCTTTCAGACAAATCTTCTTGCTTTAAATGCTGCAGTTGAGGCTGCAAGGGCAGGCGAGGCAGGTGCTGGATTTGCAGTTGTTGCAGACGAGGTTAGAAATCTTGCAATGAGGGCTGCTGAGGCGGCAAAAAACACTTCTGCTCTTATTGAGGGAACAGTTAAGAAAGTAAAAGAGGGTGCAGATATTACAGACGCAACAAATTCTGCCTTTGCAAAGGTAAAGGAAAGCAATATAAAGGTTGGAGGACTTATTGCAGAAATAGCAGCTGCATCAAATGAGCAGTCAAAGGGAATTGAGCAGATAAATATGGCTGTATCACAAATGGACAAGGTTACCCAGACAAATGCTGCAAATGCAGAAGAATCAGCTTCTGCTTCAGAAGAAATGAGTGCCCAGGCAGAGCAGATGAGATCTATTGTTGGAGAGCTTTCAAAGCTTGTTACCGGAAGTTCTGAAATGCAGTCAACCCATTCATATTCAAATTTAAAGAAAAAGGCGGCAGCAAAAAAATCAGGATATAAACCAAGGACTCCTGCAAAAATAAGCAGCCGCACCCGTTCAAATGGCCATGAAATATCTCCAGATCGTGTTATTCCCTTTGATGATGACGATGATTTTGAAGACTGGAAATAGCTCTTAGCTTAAAAGACTGCCTGCTTTAATTTAAAACAGGCAGTTTTTAAGCTCAAACTCATAATCTTTTCAAGAGAGGCTTTAATGGAAGCTGCTGACTCAAAAAAAATTCTTAAAAATGTAGAAAGATACAGAGGCGTTTTTCAAGATAATCTCCTTGTAAAAATGATTATTGATGAGCAATCGGGTGATATAATAGATGCAAATGCTTCGGCCTCAGATTTTTATGGGTGGACGAGGGCACAGATCAGAAAAATGAATATTAATGAGATAGATTTGTTTTTTAGAGAAAATATAAAATTAAAAAAAGATATAAAAAATTTTTCATTTGAATCTGTCCATAAAAAATCCAACGGAAATTTGGTAGATGTTGAAGTAATATCAAATATTTTAAAAATAGAAGATAAAAATTTATTGTATTATATAGTCCTGGATTTAACTGAAAAAAAGAAAAAGGATAACAAGCTTAATCTTTTAAGTATTTCACTTGATCACAGTCCGGTTCTGGTTGTTATTACAGACAGCTTTGGAAATATTGAATATGTAAATCATGAATTTACAAAGGTTACAGGTTATTGTTTTGATGAAATTAAAGGAAAAAATCCAAGTATTTTAAAGTCAGGCAGGCACAATAATGCATTTTATAAGGAATTGTGGGACACTGTTCTTGACGGCAGAACCTGGTCTGGCGAATTTTGTAATAAAAAGAAAAACAATGAAATTTACTGGGAAAAAGCAATTATTTCTCCTGTTAAAAATCATAGAAATGAAATAACAAATTTTGTTGCAATAAAGGAAGATATTACAGAAAAAAGAAATATTGTAAAAGAACTTATAATTGCAAAAGATGAAGCCCAGGCTGCAAATAAAGCCAAGTCTGAATTTATTGCAGCCATGAGCCACGAACTAAGAACTCCTCTTAACGGAGTAATTGGCTTTTCAGAAATTTTAAAGGATACCCCGCTTGAAGATGATCAAAGGGAATATGTAAATACTATTTTTACAAGTGCAAAACTGCTTCTTAATATAATTAATGATATTCTTGATTTTTCAAAACTTGAAGCCGGCAGACTTGAACTTGAAAAAGTAAAAACAGATATAAGGGAAATTCTTTATCAGAGTATTGATACCATAAGGTTTACAGCAGAAGAAAAAGACCTTGAAATTCTTCTTGATATAGATCCGCAAATGCCAAAATATTTTTATGTTGATCCCATAAGATTAAAACAAATGCTTTCCAATCTTCTTGGTAATGCAGTCAAGTTTACAAGTAAGGGAGAAGTTGAGTTAAGTGTTTGTTTTACAAAAATTTCTGATTTTGATGGAATATTCAAATTCAGTATCAGAGATACAGGTATTGGAATTGAAAAAGAACACAGGGAGAAAATTTTCAAGGCATTTTGTCAGGCTGACAGTTCTACCACAAGAAAATTTGGAGGAACAGGGCTTGGACTTATAATCTGCAGCATGCTTGCAAAAGAAATGAAAGCTCAAATAGAGTTTGAAAGTGAGCCTGGCAAAGGTTCAATTTTTTATTTTACAATAGAAGCACAGACAAAAGGTTTAATTCATTATCCAAAATTTTCCGGTAAAATAAAAAAAGCTCTTGTTATTGATGATAATAAAAGATTTCACGATATTTTGAAAAGAATGCTTGCAGATTTTAATATTGAATCTGATTCATGCTTTAATGATAAAGACTTTTCAAAGTTTACAGATAATTCTGAAAATAATTTTGATGTTTTTATTATAGATTACTCCCCATCTTTTATGGACTATGAAGATTTAATTAAAAAACTCAAGAAAAAATTTGGTTCAAAACCATTGTTTATTGTGTCCCATCCTAAAATTCAAGGCAGAAATTTTGATAAAACCGGAGTTGACTTTAAACTTGTAAAGCCGGTTACTTTTGAATCTCTTTTTGATTGTATTTCAGTTTTATTTATAGATGATGAAGCTGTATTTTTACAAAATGACTCAAAAACAATTGAAACGGTTTCAAATAATTCTCCTGATTTTAAAAAGCCGTGGAAAGTACTTATTGCAGAAGATAATCATTTGAACATGCTGCTTGCCAGGACCCTTGTTTCAAAGATTCTTCCCAGTGCCTTAATTTTTGAGGCTGAAAACGGTAAAATGGCAGTAGAAGAATATTTTGAAAATGAACCTGATATAATTTTTATGGATATTCAAATGCCTGTCATGGGAGGAAATGAAGCTGTGCACATGATAAGAGATGTTGAAAAAATATTTGGAAAACATACACCTGTTATTGGCCTTACAGCCGCTGCCTTTGAGGAACAATTGGAAATAAGCAGAAAAAATGGAATGGATGAATTTATAGTCAAACCAATTGAAATAGATAAGTTTAAGTGTGTTTTAAAACATTTTCTTGGAATAAATGAAAAAAATGAGAGTTTAGAGGATTAAATTTTGAATCTTACTTTAGAGTGGACAAAAAAGCAGTTTTGGTTCAGCAGCTTAGTAAGAAGAAAATTTTAAAAAGCATACCTTGTTTTTCAGCTGTACTAAAAAAATCAGAACATAAAATATACAAACTCAATAATTTACATTTGTATATATTTTGTAATACTTTCATGTTTCTTTGTGTGCATAGTATTTTAAAAATTTGGTTAACAATACCCCTTGAATAAGGACTTATATGGACAATAAGCCTGGTTTATCTGCCGGACTTTTTATAAAAACTGCTGTTTTGTGCTTAATTGTTTTGGCACTGTTTTTTTTGCTGGAAATTATTTCAACGATCCCCTGACAAAGGAAGAAAGACAATGGCTTGATGCACAAAGCGGTAAAATTAAAAGGTTTTGAATTCAGAATTTATCTTCCAGTTTTCAAAAAGAAATCCGATTTTTAAAGGAAAAACATGGCTTTAATTTTAATAATAGATGATGAGGAAGCAATAATAACAACTCTTGGACAAAGATTGGAAAGGCTTGAACATCAAGTAAAATCAGCTTCAAATATCGATTCTGGAATGGAGCTTTTAGATAAATTTGAATTTGATCTTGTTTTTCTTGATGTTAATCTTCCAGATGGAAATGGTCTTGATTTGCTTGGGGATATTAAGGAAAAACCATCAAAACCTGATGTTGTTATAATGACTGGCACTGGCTGTTCAAAAGGTGCCCAAATGGCTATAAAGGGGGGAGCCTGGGACTATATTACAAAACCTTTTCAGGGTCATGAAATAAATCTTCTAGTAAAAAGGGCACTGGATTACAGAGCCTTGGCCAAAGCTTCCATAAAAATAGTTGCTGTTGATAAAGGCCCCATAGTAGGAGAAAGCCGCAAAATAAAAGAATGTATAAACTCCATAGCCAGCTGTGCTGAAAACAAGGCAAATGTTCTGATTCTGGGAGAAACCGGAACAGGAAAAGAACTTTTTGCAAGGGCTGTTCATGATAATTCCCATTCAGTAAAGGGAGACTATATTGTAGTTGACTGTGCCGCACTTCCTGAATCACTGACTCCAAGCTTATTATTTGGACATGTAAAAGGAGCCTTTACAGGTGCTGACAAAGATTGTGAAGGCCTTGTAAAACAAGCAGATAATGGCACTCTTTTTTTAGATGAGATAGGAGAGCTTCCCTTAAATGTTCAAAAGTCTTTTTTAAGGGTTCTTCAGGAAAAAAAATTCAGGCCGGTTGGAAGCTCAAAAGAGAAAAAAAGCGATTTCAGGCTTATTTCAGCAACAAACAGAAATCTTGAGCAAATGGTGAAGCAGGGTAAATTCAGAGAAGATCTTTTTCACAGAATAAAAACAATAACAATAAATCTCCCTTCTTTAAAAGAAAGAAAGGATGATATCAGGATACTTACTCTTCACTATATTGACAGAATATGTAAAAAATATTCATTGAAAACAAAGGCGCTTCTTCCAGAAACCCTTGAAATTCTGGAATCATATGAATGGCCCGGCAATGTCAGAGAGCTTGTTAATTCAATTGAAAAAGCTATTTTATCTCAGTCTGAACTTCCAATTTTATATCCCATGTTTCTTCCTGACACTATTAGAATAAGCTATGCAAAAAAACGAATGGAAACAAAAAGCAGTAAAGGCATCGAGCTTAAATCAGATAAACCTTCTTCTGAAACTTTTCTTACTTCTTTGTATGATGGGTCTGAAATTATAAAATTTAAAGATTTCAAAGTAAAATTTAATGAAAAAATTGAAACTCTTTATCTAAAGTCTATACTTGGCACAACAGGCTGGGATATTGATAGAGCCGTAAAAATATCCGGCATAAGTAAAAGCCGTGTTTATCACTACATAAAAAAATATAATATTAAAAATTATTCTAAATGATAAATATTTTCCATGACCTGGCAAATTTTCAATTATTGAGCCTGACACAGAATATTGAACACTACCTGTTTTTTCTATAATTCAGAAGTTTACAGATTATAATTTGTAAGGCTTATGCCTATAATTCTAAAAGCTCCTGCAATTTTTCAATATCAATCAGCAAGGAAGTTTTTCCGTTTATTACAAGAGAGCCTTTTATTCCTTTTGAGGCAAGAGTTTTATCATCAATATCCAAAACAATTTCCTGAATGTCTATGGGAGGTTTTGCTGTTATACCAAAGTTTTTGTTTTTTACCTTAAAGACTACAACCTCTGTAAAATTTTCATATTCATAATTTTGTGCTTTAAAAATATTTGATAATTCAAAAACAGGGAGAACACCTTCCTTGTATTTTATAACTTTTTTCTGTCCTAGTTTTTCAATTTTAGAAGATTTAATTTTTTCTATTCTTTCAACATTATCAAGGCTTACAGCAAAATATTCATTTTTGCTGTTTTTAAATGTCAAAAGAGAGGCAGTTTGATTTTTGTCCAGTGCAGTCTTTTTTTCTGACTCATTTATTTTTTTAAACTCAGAGTTCAGGCAAAGACCTGATTTATTTCCAACTGCTTCAATATCAAGTATTAGAATAGGCCGTTGTTCGTTTTTCAGAGTAACACCTGAAAAAACTTTGCATTTTTTTACATATTTACCAGGAGGTCTTACTTCCAGTTCAAGGCTGTCACCAAAGCCGTCAACAAGAACAGCATATTTCAAAATACCAGTTGTAACTATTGCAAAATTAAGGGCACTAACAGCTTTTTTTCTTCTGTCTTCAGTTGATCTTTTTGTTATTTCTTCAGTTGAATGTTTTTTTTGAGGGGAACAGGTTTCTTTTTCAAGATATTGTCTTGATCTTCTGTCAGCAATATTTTTTCTTTTGTCAGATACTGATTCTCCTGTTTCAGGATCTAAGTAAACTTTCTCCAGTCCAAGAACTTCTGCAAGATCAACAACAGGGACCAATTCTCCCCTTAGCCTTAAAACAGGAGCACTTCCAATTTTGGCTATTTTTTCTTTTATATCTGCAGGAACTATTCTTATAAGTTCACTTAAGTTCTGCCTTGGAACTGCAAAAGTCTCTTCACCTGTTTTTATAAGCTGAACTATTACAACTTCATGGCTATTTTGGGAGCTGTTTTCCTGTTTTGATAAAAATTCATTTTCTATCATGGTTTTTTCCTTTTAAACAGGCCCTCATTTTTTGAGAGCCTGTGAAAATTTATTAAACTTTAAATCGTCCAACCATATTGTTAAGATTTTCGGCAAGGTTAGAAAGGTCAACTGCACTTGTTTTTACTTCTTCACTTCTTGATGCCATATCCTGGGCAGAAGTATTTACAAGAGATATATCCTTTGCTATTTCCTGAACAACCATGCTGTTCTGGTTAACATTTACATTTACTTCCTGAATGCCGGTTGAAGCCTGATTAATGTTTGAAGATATTTCCTGGGTAGCAGCCGACTGCTCTTCAACTGCTGTTGCTATAGTACTTACAATATCATTGACATTATTTATAACATTACTGATTTCAGATATTCCATCCATGGTTTCGGAAGAACTTTTCTGAATATTTTCAATTTTACTTTTAATATCCCCTGATGCTGCAGAAGTCTGGGAAGCAAGTTCTTTAATTTCATTTGCAACAACCGCAAAACCTTTTCCTGCCTCTCCGGCCCTTGCAGCTTCTATTGTGGCATTAAGTGAAAGAAGATTTACCTGGTCGGATATATCTGTAATTGTTTCAACAACTTTTCCTATTGCTTTTGCTGCTTCTCCAAGCTGGTTAATTCTTTGGGTTGATTCTTTAACCTTTTCTACAGCTTTTTCTGAAATGCCCCTTGCATTTTCGGCATTTTGAGCAATTTCATTTATTGTGGAATTCATTTCTTCAGCTGCTGTTGCAACTGTGTCTGTATTTGTACTTGACTGCTCCATTGCAGCTGATATTGAATTCATATTTGCAGTCATCTCTTCTACTGCAGCAGATACATTGCCTGATTTTTCAGAAGTATCCCTTGCACCTTTGGACATCTGGTCTGAAATTGATGATAGTTCTGTTGAAGAAGATGATATTGTATTAACACCTTGTGAAATATCTTTTATCATTGTCTGGAGTTTAGCCATAAATGTGTTAAACCATACACAGAGTTCGCCTATTTCATCTTTGGTCTTCACTTCAAGTCTCTGGGTAAGATCTCCATCACCTTGTACAATCTCCTTTAATCCTTTTACTGCTTCATTAACAGGATTTACTATTGTCTTTGATGCCATAAAAATTAAAAAAACAGCAATTAAACCTGAAATTAAACCAATAATGAGAATAAAATTTCTTATTTCCTTTGGTGCTTCAAGGAATTCATCCTGATCCTGAGTTGTTGCAATATACCATTCATTTATTCCAACAGGTGCATACCCAGCTATTTTTTTAACTCCATGAAAAATATATTGATCTGCCCCAGAATTTCCTGAAAGCATTTTTTTCATAAATTCCTTCATTCCATCAAGCTCCGCCAGATTGATATTTAAAATATTTTTTTCCACAGGATGGGAAAGTATAAGTCCTTTTTTGTTGGTCATGTAACCGTAACCTGTTTTACCTATTTTCCTTTCTGAGATCAGCCTGCTGAAATAACTGACCTTTACTGAAAGGCAAGCTGTTCCAATGAGCTTTCCGCTTGCGTCTTTTACCGGTACACTTATGACACCTATTATATCATCTGAAACTCTTGATTTTATAAGGCTTCCCATGGTCACTTTTCCGCTAGAAACGGATTTTTTATAATAATCTCTGTCCGAAACATTTATATTGCCGTAAAGATTTCCATTTTCCATGACTCCGGCAAAAATAACACCATTTGGATCAGTTAAAAATATTCCCTCATAATTTTGTCCCATATTTTTTAAGGTCGACAAAAAATTTGAATTCAAAGATTCTAACAACTTTTCAAGTTCAACAGTATTATTTTGATCTTTTAACTTTAAAGCATTAATTACCATGTTTTTATCAGCGATTATTTTTGCTGTAATTATTTCTCCTTCCACAGCATTTTTTGTCATGCCGGCAAGATCCTCAGCAATCCCTTTGACCTGCTCTTTTGATATTTCTGTTATAGCATCTGAAGATTTGTTCATGGAAATATATCCAAGAATAATTAATGGAATAAGAACAATAAGAATACCTCCAGACATGAGCTTAAATCTTAATGAGTCTTTTTTTTTCATAATTTCTCCTTGGAATAGTTTATAGGTTTTCAATTTTTTTAAAATAAATTTTAATAATCCAATACAAAAAACATACCAAAAAGATGCAGTTTTAAAAAAAATTATATTTTTCAGACGTTTAAGCTAAATGACAACTGATAAAAAAATGAAAAACGAATATGAAAATAAATATTTTCAAGATAAACAGGAATTTTTCCTGAGAAACAGGACTGAGCAGCTATAAGAGTTTCCTGTTTTTCAGGAAAAATTGCTACTTTTTTTTTAAAAATCATTTTTAATTTTTTTCTGGATTTGTAACTAATTGTAATTATTTATTTTTTAAATATTATTGTTTTGGTATGCTTTTTGTATATCTTTGCTGAAAGAAAAATTTATAAAAGGATTTTACAATGAGGATTCTTTTTTTCAGTAAAAACCATGATGTGATATTCAATTTTTTAAAAAATGAGTTTTTTAATATAAAAAATTTAAAAATGATTTTGCTTCAAGATTACAACTCCTTTGAAAAAGAGTTTTTTAAGTGTTTCAGCGGAGAAACAATAATTGTTTTTTGTGCTAAAACAGAAAAAGATATTGAATATCTTGAAAAACAGAAAAAATATTTTTTTGATATAAAACTTGTCATCAACCTTTCAGACAATCTTAAAAAGTTTCAGAAAAGAATATTCTTGCTAAATCCTAGATTTGTTATCTGTTCCGATTTTTCAGATATATTTTTTATGGAGGCGGTTAGAGGTTTAGTTAAAATAATTCAAAGTAAAAAACAACAAAACTAACCGGGGAGGAATTTATTTATGTTCAGGCAGTGGAAGCTAACAGCAAAACTTATGGTATCACTTGGTTTTGCAGCAATGCTCTCTTTCTTGATTACTGTAAGTTTTATTACAGTAAAGTCTTTATCTTTATCAAAAGAAGATGCCTTAAGTCTTATGGCATCCGAGTCAAAGGCCTATTCAAAAGAGATACAGCTTAGCATTGACAATGCATTTGATACTGCAAGGGCTATTGCATATTCAACAGAAAATATGAAAAAAAGAAATGTTCTTATAAAACGCGAAGTGCTTCTTTCCATGATGGAAGGTATGCTGGAAAGAAATCCAGGATATCTTGGCATATGGACAGTATGGGAGCCAGATGCCTTTGACGGGCTGGACTCTGAATTCAAGGATTCACCCGGACATAGTTCAGACGGACGTTTTATACCATATTGGAACAGGGTCGGTGGAGTTCATCTTGAAGCTTGTGTTGATCTTGAAGGCGAGTGGTATACAAAAGCAAGGGATACAAAAAAAGAAGTAATGATGGACCCTTTTGCATATGATGTCGGTGGAAAGGAAGTCATGCTTGTAAGCGTTTGTGTTCCAATTATTGTAAACGGAAAATCACTTGGGGTTGCAGGAGTTGATTTTTCAATGGAGCAGATTGGAGAGATGTTTTCTAAAATCAGGCCTTTTGAAACAGGTTATGCGGTTCTTGTTACGGCAACCGGGATGATTGGAGCACATCCTGATTCTTCAAAAACAGGTCAAATGCTAAAAGACCATTATCCAAAGGAAATTGTTGAGGCCAAAAATAACAATAAAACCGCCCATCTTGAATATAAGCTTGAAACCACAGGGGAAAAGTCAATTATGACAATTACACCAATTACTGCTGGTTTTACAGGTGCTGATGCATCTATTTTTATTAACGCTCCCCTTGATAAAATGCTTGAAAAGGTATCTAAAGTTAGAAATATCAGTATTTTTATTTCTTCATTTTTTTTAATTGTCCTTCTTGGCCTCATTTTTGTTTTGTCCAAAATAGTCATTATAAAACCTGTGAATAATGTTATTGCAAAACTTACAGACATTTCCGAAGGAGAGGGGGATTTAACCCAGAGACTTAAAGTTGATTCAAAAGATGAGCTTGGAATACTTTCTGATGTATTTAACAGGTTTATGGAAAAACTTCAGAAAATGATAAAAGATATTACCATTGGAGTAGAAACCCTTTCTTCATCTTCAACAGAGCTTTCCTCAATTTCAGATCAGATGTCAAGCGGAGCAAAACAGACATCTGATAAATCAGGTGATGTTTCTTCTGCATCTGAGGAAATGACAGCAAACATGAATTCAATCTCTGCTTCAATGGAGCAGTCGAGTACAAACACAAATACTGTAGCAACAGCTGCAGAGGAAATGAATTCAACAATAAATGAAATTGCAAGAAATGCTGAGGAAGCCAGAACAATATCAGAAAAGGCTGTTGAAAAGGTAAAGGATTCCGCAGATAAAATGGCAGAACTTGGAGAAGCTGCAAAGGCAATAGGAAAAGTTGTTGAAACAATAACCGATATATCCGACCAGGTAAATCTTCTTTCTCTCAATGCCACAATAGAAGCTGCAAGGGCCGGAGAAGCAGGAAAGGGTTTTGCAGTTGTTGCCAACGAAATCAAGGCTCTTGCAGCCCAGACATCTGAAGCCTCGGGTGATATAAAAAACAGGATAGAAAATATCCAGCAGAGTTCTTCCCATACCCTTAAGGGCATTTCTGAAATAAGCAGTGTTATATCAAATGTAAATGATATTGTTGCAACAATAGCAACTGCTGTTGAAGAGCAGTCTGCTGCCACACAGGAAATAGCCCAGAATATCAATCAGGCTTCTTCCGGAATTCAGGAAGTAAACATAAATGTCGGCCAGAGCTCGGCTGTTGCACTTGAAATATCTAAGGATATTGCAGTTGTAAATGCATCCGCAGAGGATATGGCTCAAAGGAGCGAGGAAGTCAAGCTTAGTGCAGAAGATCTTTCAAGACTTGCAGAAGATCTGAACAATATGGTTGGAAGATTTAAGGTTTAATATTTTTATATTAAAACCTGGATTGAGCGATTTTCAAGTTTACTGCATATAACGTTAAATTGTATCAGGCTATACTTTTGCTATGCGTGATACAATTTATTGCATTAGATGCTGCAAAATATGAAAGGCTCAATTCAGGTAAAAACAGTTTTGAACCAAACTAAAAGTTCTAAATTTTGACCAATCACAAATTATATTTGTTTTTTTAAAAATCTTGTAAAAACTGAAAATACAGGTTAGTTCATAAAAAATCTCAAATTTTAAACAGGCAGATATTTATGAACAAGGCAGAGCGTATATATAAGCTTGACAGACTTTTAAGATCAAGAAGAAGAACTTCAAGAAAGATAATTGAAGAAGAGCTTGACTGCACTAAGCCGACATTTTCAAGAATCAAATCATATATGATAGATTTCCTTGGTGCTCCAATCAAATATGACAGGGAACTTAACGGTTATTATTATGATGAAGAAGACGGTAAATTTGATCTTCCGGGATTCTGGCTGACACCTGATGAAATTTATGCACTTTTTGTTTGTCATCAGGTAATTGAAAAAAGCAGGGAGGTAGGATTATCGTCTATTATTAAGCCAATGAATGAAAAAATTGAATCCATTCTTAAAAGTCTTGGCCATTCCCCTGAACATTTAAAATCCAAAATAAAGGTAATGCCGCAGTTTTCAAGGATTTTAAATCAGGAAGAATTTGGGAAAATATGCTCATCTCTCATATCAAATGAAATTATGGAAGTAAGATATTTTACAAGATCATCAAATTCATATTCCACAAGAAAACTCCATCCCCAAAGACTTATTCACTATAAAGACAACTGGTATCTTGCAGCTTTATGCGAAAAAAGCAATGAGCTGAGAATTTTTGCAGCAGATAAAATTGAAGTTTTAAATACCTGGCCAAAGGCAAAAAAACTTTCATCAGAAAATATTGACAGCCTTGTTGAGGGAGGTTTTGGAGTATTTTCAGGCAAGGCTGTAAATAAGGCTGTTTTAAGATGTTTTGATCCTGCAAAAAGATGGATTGCAGACGAAATCTGGCATAAGGATCAAAAAATGTATAATGACGGCGATGATCTTGTTTTGGAAGTCCCTTACAGTAATCCCACCGAACTTGCCATGGAAATATTAAGATATGGAGAAGGAATTGTTGTTGAATCTCCGGACTCATTAAAAGAGCTTGTAATTGCAAAAATGGAAAAAAGTTTAAATAATTATAAAAAATTATAAAAAAAATTTTGAAGTATCACTCTGTGATACCGTCACTATGATATGAATTAAGAAAAATCGAATTTTACAAAATATTTATATCATAATAATCAAGGAGACGGTAATGGATCACTTAAACAAGATGTTTCATGCAGAGGATAATAAATTAAGAAAAGAAATTTCAAAAAGCGATCAGCCCTTTCTTGGTCTCTATGTTTTATTTAATCATGAAAAAGTAAAGAAAGTTTTTGTCGGCTGTATTAAAGAAGCAAAAAATCCATTTAAAAAATTAAAGGAGTTTTTTAAATCCTTTCCTGCCTTGACAAGCTGTATAGTAACAGAGCAGCTTGTTAATAAATTTGGAGAAAGCGATCATTTTGAAGTTTATCCAATACTTGAAGAAAACATACTTGGCCGTAAAATGCGTCAGCTTGAAAAAGAAGACTTGTGGAAACTTTTTAGAAAATCATGCATTGATTTGGGGCTTAAGGTTTCTTCAAGAACAGAAGGTGTCCATCATATTGTAAAAGAATTGTTGAATCAGGCAGGGCTTTCAAGAAGCAGGGTTGATGACTTTTGTGATAAAGCCTTTAAATATTCATCTAAATATGGAATCCCTCAGGTTGATGATACAGAAGAATTGAAACAGTGGCAAAATGACTTTATTAATACATTAAAACTGCCTTTTCCAAAAACTTCAAGGGAAGCTTTGGAAAATGATGATCAATCATATTATTTAAGAACTTTTTTTAAGGTTTATAATAATGAATTAAATATAAATGAAAAAAAATCATTTCTTGAAGATGAAATTTCCAAATCTTTAAAAAGCATAGATAAAAGCGAGTTTAAAAAAGCATTGATTCCATACCTTGTTTTTAAGGATTATGAATACGGTGTTCTTTTGCCGGCCGGAAAAAATGAAGTATGGACTATTGAAATTTGCGGTGAAAAACAAGTTTTTTCAAATTTATATGAAGATTTGTTTTTGCCTTTTGAGCCTGGAAGCCTTAACAAATCAGTAATTATTAAAAACAGCGGCAGCCGCAAATGGGAATTTAGTCTTTGGAAAGAGGGCCGAAATAATGAATTTTTAATTTTTTCGGCAAATTCAGGACGCTTTGTAAAATCATGCTCAATGGCAGATGACAAAGTAAATCTTGAAGCTGGAAGCTATATCCTTGTTTTAAGATTTGAGCCTTCTTGTTTTACTGATATTGAACTTATATCTGAAAATCCTGATTTATATTTTAAAAAAATAGATTTAGATTCAGGAGAAAGTATTAAAATTGAAAAAGGCCCTGCAACACTTGTTATTAAGGGAGAAAGTAAACCTTCTCTTAAAGTAACAGGGAAATCATACTGCGGAATTAACGGCAAAAATTTTTTTTCAACATCAGGTTTTGCAATTGAAGTAAATCTGCCGGATGAATTTAAAACTTCAGCTTTGGAATATACCTTAACTCTTGAATCTAAAAATTTGGGAGAAAAAATTGATATTGAGTTTGTTCTTGATGAAGAGAAAAAAACTGTTGATTTGTCATTTGGTTTGAAAAATTTTGATCAAGGTCTTGGAAGACTTTTAATAACTCTTAAAAGAAAAGGAGATTTAAAAGCCCTTGCAAGAACTTCCTGTATTATCTGGAACGGATTGAAAAAAGTTGAAAACAGTATTTTTTATTTTGATAAGCCTCCTGTTAATTTTCAAAAAGACCTTTCGGAAAATATTGAAGAAAAACAATCGTTTTTCAGTTTTAGAGATGAAAATTTAAGATTTTTCAAGCTTGTTTTTGACTTGGGCTCAAATAATCTTGAAAAGGATTTATTTGTAATAAACTGGTCAGTTCCGGGGATATTTATAAGTGTTACAGATTATAGTGAAAAAGAAAAAAATGAAAAAAATATCCGTCTGGAATCACTTGTTTCAATAGATACAAAATCAAGCAAGGTTTTAAATATTTATTCACAGGGGAAAGCAAGTTTAATTCTTGGAGATAAACTTGTGAGGGAGCTTAATTTTGAGAAACGCAATTGTGAAAAACTGTCTTTAATAAGCCTTATGGATAAACTTGAGTCAGGCAGCAATGTGCTGTCAATTTGCAAGCAGGGAATGAATGAAAAAATTGATTTAATAGAAATAGTAACTCCATTTACTGCTGAAAAATTTGAATGCCTGAAAGACGAATACGGAGAAAAAATCGAGTTTGAAATTGCAGAAAAAATTGAAACATTAAGGATTGAATTTACAGATATTTTTTCAGACAAAAAGGGATTTCTAGATTTTGACACAAATAATATGGGCAGGAAAAATTTTGATACAATTGCAGTTCAGGCTTATATTTCTGAAGAAAAAAAAGTTTGCGTTTATTTTGAAGACAATAACTGGGCCTCTGGTCTATGGATTATAAAGTTTAATGTAAAGGCAGCAGGAAGGTGGGGCGGACTTAAAGACAGAAATAATGAAATTTGCGATTTTGGAAAAAATGCAGTTTTTGAAAATATTGAACAATTTTTAAAAGCAGACGGCTGCTTTAAAAACGATCAGGAATTAATTGATTTTTTCATAAGAATTGATTACAGGGTTTCCCTTCATTATTCAAGGAAGTCATGGAACACTCTTGACTGGCTTAAAGACTGCTGGGTTTTGCTTGTTAAAGATTTGATTTTTGGCATAAAAGATCCAAAAAAAATCTCAAGCCTTGTAAAGGCAGCAACTCAATGGCCTGAAGATGCACAAACGGAAGGCCTTATGCCAAAATTTTTTGCTGCATCAGAGCTTTGCCATATTTTTTCCCTTGAAAAAAATGAGTACAAAATAAAAGGTGAAATATCTACAGGAATTTCATCGGTTTTTAAAAATTTTTCCTGCATGAATGATTTGCACTCTGCATTTTCAGATAATTATATAAATGGAGCTTCGTTGTTTGGATTTAAAAATTCTTTTGAGGTAGCTAAATCTGAAAATGTTCAGCCAAAAAATTTTGATTACAATCGTTATAAAGAAAGCCTTGAAGAAAGTGCAGAGAAATTATTTCTTAATCATGAAAGCTGGATTCCTGGAAAAGGGAGTTTTCTAGGCAAGTCCCATTATGTAAATTCAGTATCAAATCTTGTTAACAGGTACAGGACTAAAAAAACAGATGAGGCTTTTAAGGGGAAAGTTCTGCCTTTGTTAAAAGAGGTTTTTAAAAATAATGAAAAATTTTATTCAGCTCCAAATCTGCCTGAAAATTTAAAAAAATCTTTTTATCTTAATATTCCGCAAGAGCTCAACCATTTATTCCAGGATGAGTATCTTGAAACTGAAAAAGAGCATATTTCATGGATAATAAGTTTTATTTCTCTTTTTGCCAGGGTTTTAAGAATTGATTCAAGGCAGAAAGGAGTATTTGACAGGTTTAAAAAAGCACTTGAAGAAAACTGCTCAGGTTCAAGCAGCAGTTTTTCAAAAAAACTTGGATATATCCTTTATGTTGGAGACGATCTTTTTGGATTTTATTTGATGTTCTGGGAGCTTTTGTTAACAGCAGATTATGATTTAACACAAGTTATAGAAAAAAAATGTGCATGAAATAAATTCGTAAAGATTTTAAATGGAAAGGTGAAAAAATGAAGAACAGACTTCTTCAGATCAAGGCAAATGAGCATTATGACAAAAAATATAAAATAACAGATGCAGATATAAAAAATGTAATTTACTGGAAAAATTATATTGAAAAAAGGCAGCATCAGGGAGTTTTTAAAAATTATTCAGTAGACGGTCCTTTTTTTGGGGATCATGTTGCAGGTTTTGACGAAGAAAATGAGCTTATTTATCCTGAATGTATGATCAGGTCATTTGGAGAAGGTGATTTTAACAATATAAATCTTACTGTTGAAAGTTATTCTCCCTTGATAAACAACGAAAAACCAGAAGGGCAGATAGACTTTGACCTGAGGTATGGTTTTAATATTTTTGAAAGAATTAATTATTTTCTAGAAAAGGCCGAGTTTGCTGAAATTATTGAAAAACCTTTTTATGTAAAAGGACAAAACGGCTACAAAAAATCCTTTGGTACAATTGTTTTTTTAGCAAAGGTCAGATCATGGAATTTTACAAGCTCTCTTATTTATGAAAGATCAATTGTTTATGTGAGTTAAAAAACCAAACAAATAATCAAATTTTTTAAGAAGGTGTTTATGGCAAAATCAGATAAAAAAAAAGGTGCAGATGTAATTATTGGTTCCTGGTCAGGATCATGTATTACATATATTGAAGAAGAGCCTCCAATAAAAAAAAAGGTAATTCGACCCACTGTAGAATATAAAAAAATCATACTTATTGATTTTTACAAATGGATGCAGATGATGATTATGTCCAAAAGGCTTGTCGACCCGGAATATTGGCTTGGCGATTATGGATTAATAATGGACAAGCATACTTTTTCTGAAAATGATACATCTGATCCATTAAAGGAAATGTTTTATTGTATTGAAAATGTAGATTTTTTACTGCAGAAAATGGACAGAAAAATTATTAAAAACTTCAGCAAAGATGAAGCAAATGCAGTTTATTCGGAAATAAAAAAAAATAAAAAAAGAAAAATAATTCCTGATTCAAGTCTTATGTATGGATGTATTTTAAAGAAAAATGGTTTGATTTATGACTGCGGCCAATGTCCCTATGGGATGCTTCACAATGCCTGCGAATTAACTTCAGCTTCATGGAATGATTACAGAACAATAACCTGCGGTGGACAATACAGCATAGCTGAAAAAGTAGGTGAAAAAGAACTGAGAAATTTTTTGGATATATTTTTTATTTAGTGGTGAGATTGAAACGAAAATTTTTTTAACATAATTTCAGGATATAAAATGGATATAAATTTGTATTTTTTGGCGGTTGGATTTTTAAGTTTTTTTACAGGAATTTTTATAAGTTTTTTTCTTTTGAAAAAGAAATTCAGTGAAAATCAAAGCAAGCTCCAAACTAATTATAACGAGATAAAACTGCAAAATGAATTTTTTGAAAAAGAGTTGAAAAAAAGTACTGAAATTATAAGTGATTTCAGTTTGAAAATTACTGAAAAAGATGAAAAGTACAACGATTTGAGGGAAAAGGCTGTAAGGCTAAATGAAAAAGTTTTGCTGATACCGGAGTTAAAGGAAAAAATTGAAAATTATTCTTTGCAGATTGAAAAATTAAGAAATGATTATTCAAGGGAAACATCTTTAAGATCAGCCTTGGAAGAAAGAGTAAAAAGTTTTGAAGAAATTCAAAAACAGCTTAATGATAAAAATGAAAAGCTTGAAGAACTTTCAGAAGAATTATCAGATAAAAAATCAAACTTTTCCAAGCTTCAGACCCGTCTTGATGAGCAGATAAATTATATTTCAGAATTAAGGCAGAATTTAGAAAAAACAACAAATGATCTCAATGATATAAGGCAGAAGTACAATAAAGAATCAGAATTAAGAGCCACAGCAGAAGAAAGAAATCAGTATTTGAATAAAACTGAAAAAACTTTAGCTGAAAAAGAAGAGATTATAAAAAATTTAAATGAAGAACTTTCTTATCAAAAATCAAATTATTCAGAGCTTTTAACAAGATTTGATGAACAGAAAAAGCAAAATGAACAAAGGCTTAAAGACATAGAAGAAGCCAAAAAAAATATGAAAATTGAGTTTGAAAATCTTGCAGCAAAAATTCTTGAGGAAAAAAGTCAAAAATTTACAGATCAGAATAAAATTAATATTGGCGAGATAATCAAGCCTTTTAAAGAACAGCTTGGTGATTTTGGCAAAAAAGTAGAACAGATTCACATGGAAGAAACCAAAGACAGAACAGCATTAAGTGAACAGATAAAAAATCTTCAAAATATTAACAGGGAAATGAACAAGGAAGCAAAAAATCTCACAAGAGCCCTGACAGGTGATAACAAAGTTCAGGGAAACTGGGGGGAAATGATTCTTGAAAAAATACTTGAAAAATCAGGTTTGAGAAAAGGCATAGAATATGAAACCCAGTCAAGTTTCAGAGACAGCGATAATAATCTTCTAAGACCTGATGTCATAGTTCGCCTGCCGGATAATAAAGATATAATTATTGATTCAAAGGTATCTCTTATAAGTTACAATAAATACATAAATGCAGCAGAAGATGAAGAAAGAAAAAAAGCTCTTCAGGATCACATATTATCTGTAAAAAATCATATAAACGGACTTTCCCAAAAGGATTATCAATCCCTTAAAAATACAAGATCACTTGATTTTATACTTATGTTCATGCCAATTGATGCAGCTTTTATGGCAGCCTTTCAAAATGATGAAAACCTTTTTAATATAGCCTTTGCAAAAAGAATAGTAATTGTAACCCCCACAACTTTGCTTGCAACCCTTAGAACAGTTGAAAATATCTGGAAATATGAAAGACAGAATGAAAATGCAAGGGAAATAGCACAAAAAGCAGGTAAAATTTATGACAAGTTAAGGGGATTTTTAGAAGATTTTGAAAAGATAGAAAAAAATATAATAACTCTTCAGTCAACATATGATTCAGCTCATAAAAAACTTACAAGCGGAAGAGGCAATCTTCTTAATCAGGCAGAAGATTTGAAAGGTTACGGTATTCCAATAAAAAAGGAAATTTCATCTGATTTTGCAAAAACAGATTATTTGGAATTTGTAGAAAATTAGCACAAAGGGAGTAGATAATTATTATGCCTAAATTGAGCGATTTTCAAGTTTGCTGTATATAACGGTAAATTTTATCAGGCTATACTTTTGATATGCGTGATACAATTTAACGCAGTAGATGCCGCAAAATTGGAAAGCCTGCAGGGTTTCATATTTTTAAATATAATAAGCTTGATTTATTAAAAAAATTTAAATTTAAAAAGATGAAACGCTCAACCTAGGAATAAATTTTTGTTTTTAGGTAATCACTGATATAGCCTTATTTTAAAAAATTTGAATTAAGGTCAAAAAAAATTATTCAGTTCAAAAGCCAAATTTTTTACCTGGGAATTTAATCTTTTTCAAACAATTCATGGCAAGACATATAATAACCGATAACGGATGGACAATATTTCTGGACAGGTGTTTGGGTACTTTTTCCAAATTAAGAAATGAATGACTCTTTCAATCTTAAAAACAGAATTCAGAGCTTTTGAAAATGCAAAAAAACTCAAATAATCGATTTTAAAGATAAACTTTAAAAAGTTAATAAAAGTAATATGTTATTAATAAATATAAGGCTGGTTTCGTATATAAATAGATATGCTTTTTAAAGTTTTTTTTTGACATAAATAACCATTTAATTTAATTTAACAGCGTTTAGTTAATTTAATTAAGGAGTTTTTATGGCAAAAAAAATCTTTTTTACAATGATTGCTATTTTGCTTGTTATCAACATGGCTTTTGCTGACTCTTCTCCACCTGAGGAAATTAGGTCTATTGCTTTAAGTGCCAAGGAAGAGGTCGAAAATTATTTAGAAAAAGTCATTGACAGCGGTAAAGTATCCCTTGGCGAAATTTTTAGTACATTTTATATTCCGATCCCAGAATCCAATCCGCCAAAATACCACACGGTTTATGATAGAAAAATTGAGGCAGATCTCCAGATAATACTAGATAAACACCTCGATAAAAGTCCTAAGCTTGATTATGTAGTCGCAGTTGACAGAGAAGGGTACGCACCAACTCACAATAGCCTTTACTGCAAGCCGCAGGGAAGAGACAAAACTCTCTATAACGATCAGATCGGAATGCAGGTAAATAGATCCCAATCTCCGATTTTGCAGAAATATTTGAGAGACAATGGTGATGTTCTTTATGATTATGCAGTTCAGATATATGTAAAAGAGAAAAGGTGGGGAGCCTTAAGAGTAGGGTTTTTTTAATTAAACTTACAGCCATCCTTAGATCAGTAAAAGAACATAAATAAAAGTATAATTGTTTTATCAATAAAGTTTTTTTGGCAAAATAAAGAATTTAAGGAGTTTTTCATGTTTACTAAAATCGGTGTAAAAATCAGTTTTATTATTATGGTTTGCTTATTGGTGGTTGCAGTTCCCCTTGGTTTTATGTTTGGAAATATTGAAGGTGAAAAACAGAGAATAAATCTGCTTGAAAAAGCAAAGCATATGTCTGAAGTCGGTGCTACCATGGTTTCTCAATATCTTGCAGAAGCTGTCCATAGCCAGATTCTTACAAGAGATCAAATTTTTGATACAAATTATCACTGTTGTCCAAAATAATTAAATTAAAAAAACAAAGTACTTTTATATCAAGTATTTTAGTTCAGCAAAGTCATAAATTCAAAATCAGGTCCCCCTTTTTCAAGTCTGCTGTCTAAAATATCGAAAATCAAATGTCTGTTGATTTGATTCATTCTGTTGTCGATAATCTTTAAATGGATCATCAATCCACTCCCATAAATCTCTGTGAGTAAAAAGATTCCATCTCAATAATGCTACAAGATTTGAAATAGACCAGCCAAAGCTGGATTTGAACGTCAGATATTTTATCAGCAGTATTGATATCAGTGCTGTCCAAATCTGAATATTTATTGCATTCTCACTTGTGCCTACAAATGTTTTTATTTTAAGATTCTGCTTCAATGTTTTAAAGAAAATCTCAATTTCCCAGCGGTCTTTGTAGATTTCAGATATTGTTGTTGCACCAAATTTAAAGTTATTTGTTATAAAGACCAGCTCTTTTTCTTTTATGCTGTCCCATACAACAACTCTTCTTAATTTAAGAGGATATTTCTTCCTGGTGTTGCAGCCTGTAAGCTCTATAATCTGGTCATTTAATATATTTGATTTTTGAGGAACCCGTTTTTCTTCAATAATTTTAAAAGCAGCATTCGATTTTTGTCTGGATACAAAATAAGCTTTATTTAAATTCCAGTGATATAAAAGATCAAAATCAACATATGCTCTGTCCACAACAATAATAGAGTCTTTCATTACAGGTATATCCCAGCCAATATTTGAATCATGAGTTTTTCCATCTGTAATATTTGCAAAAACAGGGATATATCCTTCATGGTCAAGAAGAAGATGAAGTTTGACAGCTCCTTTTTTCTGTCTGTATTCAGCCCAGGGGAAAAGGGAAAGAGATAAAGATATCAAAGAACTGTCAAATGACAGGAGCTTGTTTTTAAATTTGAATTTACGTTTTTTAGGAATTGAATTTTGACAAAAACTTAAAGTTTCATAAAACATGTCCTTGTATACTTCACAAGACCTGTTCTTATTTGCATAAGACAGAGTCGATCTTTTTGGCGCACCTTTCATACCAAGATGTTTTAGTTTTCCAACGGTACAAGATAGTCCCTTTGTTATTTCTCTCAAGCTTTGAGCCCCTGCAAGCTGGCAAAAAAGCATTGAAACATAATGATCCCAGGAATCAAAACCCTTTGAATATTTTTCACTGCCGTGCTTGTTGACTATTTTCTTAAATTTATTTCTATCAAAGACATCTATGAGTTGACTAAAAAGACTTGCATGCTTTATCATTTCTCCGAATCCTTTTTGTTTTTTAATTTGTTGTCGCAGATAAATTAATATCCACACAAAAAGGATTCGCTCAACTCTTTTTTTCTTCAATTGTTATTTTGGACAACAGTGACAAATTATATTAAAATTCCAGGTTTTAATCCTCCAAAATATCAGACAGCCTACAGTACCTATACTGACAGGGTATTTTTAAAGCCCCAGGATTCTTTTTTAAAAGATCCCACAATAGAATATGCTGTAGCACTTGATAAGAACGGGTATCTGCCGACACATAACACAAAGTATCAGCAGGCACTTACATTTGATGAAAAAAGAGATCTTAAAACTAACAGAACAAAAAGAATTTTTACTGATGAAATCATTGCCAGGGCGAATAGTTCAGAAGAGGTTCTTGTCCAGGAATATAAAATGGACAATGGTGAAACAATAGCTGATGTTTCTGCTCCAATTTATGTGCTTGGAGAGAGATGGGGAATTTTTTCAGTTGGTGTTAATTTTAAGATATTAAAGGATTTCAAAAAGCAAAAAATAACTAATTTCTTTATTTAGTGCCTGACCGAATTCAAAAAAAGCATAAGAAATCAATATATTAAGCCATTTTCTTATAAAGAAGCAATGTAAATTATAACATAATTTTTCGATCAACCCTGCTCCTAAAGCAATATCATAAAA
>Ga0265295_1000324_pt1 | contig 97955 bp, 77 predicted proteins | sample Munlansysbiofilm_FD_192503 | JGI IMG/M metagenome (GOLD analysis project Ga0265295, IMG submission 192503) | Leachate microbial communities from a municipal landfill in Southern Ontario, Canada - Methane capture system biofilm | ecosystem: Engineered > Solid waste > Landfill > Unclassified ... | reverse complement strand
CCGTCAGCCCGCGAGCGCCCATGGTTGGGGTCAGCAGATTCGGTGAGAATCCGAAGCCGACGGTAACAGTCCGGATGGAAGAGAACGGTCATAGCCACGCGAAAATCCTGTGCGCCATGCACTTGCCTTTCGTGTGGTCAGTGCGAAACTGCAGTCGCGGCGACCTGGTCGCAGCCGCTGTATTGACGCAATCCGTCCACGCCCTGATGCACCATCTCCCGGTATTGAACCGGACAGGAGAACGGCATGCATCAGACCTCACTTTCCCTTCATTCCTTTGGCAGCGCTGAAGAGCGCGTTCGTAAAGCCCTGGCGTCCCTGCGCGCCGGAAGCGGCGTTCTTGTGGTGGATGACGAGGACCGCGAAAATGAAGGCGACCTCATTTTTCCGGCCCAGACCATCACGGAACAGCAGATGGCCATGCTCATCCGGCATTGCAGCGGCATCGTTTGTCTGTGCATCACAGACGGCCATGCCCAGCGTCTTGATCTGCCGATGATGACGGAAAACAACACCAACACACAGCAGACGGCCTTCACCATTTCCATTGAGGCCGCCACCGGCGTGACCACGGGAGTTTCCGCAGCAGACCGCGTCGCCACCATCCGCGCGGCCGTGGCTGACAACGCCCGCCCCGAAGACCTGCGTCGGCCTGGCCATGTCTTTCCCCTGCGGGCGCGTCCCGGCGGCGTTCTGGAACGGCGCGGGCATACGGAAGCCACTGTGGATCTCATGAACATGGCCGGATACGCTCCGTGCGGCGTGCTGTGCGAACTGACCATGGATGACGGCAAGATGGCGCGGTTGCCGCAGGTGGCGGCCTTTGCCCTTGCCCATAAGTTCCCCTTGTGCAGCGTGGAGGATATTGTGGCCTGGCGGGTAAGTTTGGCTGACGAGCAGATAGCCATATCCGCCTGAGGTAGTGTCTTAGATACTGTTTCTGGTGGTTGTTAGCTGACAGTTTTTGTCGGCGGAGATGTTGAGCGGCTCTTTTCATTCCGGGGGAATTCGCAGAAGGATTCTTTCTTCATGAAAAGGGCCGCTTTTTATTTTTGTTTTGCTTGGGTCGTCTGTGGGGGGGCGGGTATGCGCGACGGGCGTCTGAAGAAAGCAAAACAGGGCTTGTCCTTTGAGAGGACGCTTCTGTGCCCTGCGGGCACGTGGCTTTTCTTTTTATGCTGTTTTGGCCGCCTGCGTGGCGGGCGGCAGAATGAGGTTGTGCAGTTGTGGCTTCAAAGAGAAGAGAGCAGGCTTGTCCTTTGAGAGGTGGCTTTTGTGCCCTGCGGGCACGGGGGCTTTTTTTTATTTGTTGTTTGGGCCGCCTCCGGCGAGGGCAAGGCGGGGCCGGTTATGGGGCTGCGCCCCCTTCTCGGCCCCCCTTGCATCCCCCCCGAAGCACCCCGCTGGGGTTTTCCAACATCCGACATTTCGCGAGGGCTGCGCGGCTGCTGCTTCGGGAGCTTCCTCGCTTCGCTCGGTGATCTCCCTGCGCGCCGCGCAATGCCAGCATACCCCTTCGCGCTGGATGCAAGGCCAGGGGCGTCTGGCTGGATTGAGACATTGTGGAGGGCTTGGCCGTTATGTCTGCTTCATGTTTGGCGAACTTCAACTACAAAGAACTGCCGCGCACGCAACACACAGAAGTTTTTGTAGTTTTTCAGACAGGGCAGGGATTGTGACCAGGGAGGCGTCATAAAACCAATGGAGGCACGTCAGCACAATATGTTTCCCGGCCCCTCATTTAGCGCGAAGTCATACGCTCGCAGCATGTCTTTTCCCAACAACAATGCCCTATTTTAGAGACTTCATGTAGCCAATCAGACGTCTTTCAAACGTTTATTCAGCGCGAAGGCGCACATTGGCATTGCGCGGCGCGCAGGGAGATCGCCGAGCGAAGCGAGGAAGCTCCCGAAGCGAAAGCCGCGCAGCCCTCGTGGAATGGTGGAATATGGAAAGCCTTTACGGGCTAGTCCGTGGGAGTGGAAAGACACGACAAGCCCAGCGGGGTCGTCCGGGGGGAGTGCAGAGGGGGCCTCGGAGGGGCGGCAGCCCCTAACAGGCCCCCATCTGCCGCCCGCCGCGCAGGCGGCCCAAACAGCATAAAAAGAAAAGCCCCCGTGCCCGCAGGGCGCAATACCGCCCTCGCAAAGGACAGGCCCGGCTTTATTATCTTGAAACGCCCGCCGCGCAGGCACCTCCCCCAAAACCTCACGGGCTTGCAGCCCGAACACAGTTGTCATAAAGCCATTGGAGGAGAACTTATGAGCGACCATAAAGAACAATGGGGCCGTCTGCTGGCCCCGTACCGCATGACGCGGCAGGGCAAGAAACCTGCCGACCTCGATGTGGTGCGCAATCCCTTTGTGCAGGATTATGACCGCATCATCTTTTCCAGCTCGTTTCGCAGGCTGGCCAAGAAAACCCAGGTGCATCCGCTGGTGCGCAACGATCATATCCATAACCGCCTTACCCATTCGCTTGAGGTAAGCAGCGTCGGACGATCGCTGGGCCTCCAGGTGGGGCAGACCCTGGCCGACCGGGGACACCTGCCGGACGGCTTCAGCCCCGAGCATCTCGGCCAGATCATACAGGCGGCCTGCCTGGCGCACGATATCGGCAACCCTCCCTTTGGTCATGCCGGTGAAGAAGCCATACGCGACTGGTTCAAGGATACAGGCCATACCGAGCACTATTTCAAGGAACTGCGGCCAGCGGAACGGGCGGACTTTGAGGCCTTTGACGGCAATGCCCAGGGATTTCGCGTGGTCAATACGCTTGAGAACAACAAGGACGCCGGGGGTTTTCGGCTGACCTTTCCCGTGCTGGCCAGCCTTGTGAAGTATCCCCGCTCCGCTCATGAGGCATTGGGGCAAGCCAGCGGCAAGTTTAATTTTTACACTGCAGAGCAGGGCATTTTTACGGAAATCTTCACGACCCTGGGCCTGATGCGTGACAACCGCACGCGGCGGCATCCGCTTTCCTACCTGCTGGAGGCGGCGGACGACATCTGCTACCGCATCATAGACATGGAAGACGCGCGCGAACTGCGCATCATTGGCTATCAGGACATCAAGAATGTAATGGAACCGTTGCTGGGCGACAAAGATATGGATACGGCCCGCCTGGGCGCTATGGACTCTGACCGGCGGCGATCCGGCATGCTGCGCACCAGGGCCATGGCGTGCATCATCCCTTCCGTGGTGCAGACATTTATGGAGTGTTATGAAGACATGATGGCCGGAACGCTTGAGGGCGATCTGCTCAAGCACGCCCAGCCGGATGTGGCAAAATTTATGAGCGCGGCAAAAGAGGTCTTTAACAGCAAGATCATGAACAATCCGCAGAAAACCGCGCTGGAAATAGGCACATACACTCTGTACAAGCGCCTGCTGGATATTTTCATCCCGGCCTGCTTCAATTTCAGCAAAAAGAACTCCATGTCCTATCAGGAGAAAAGGGCGCTTACCCTCATGGGTTCCAATGCTCCTTCTGAGGGCGAATGCCTGTATACGGCCTATCTGCGCGTGCTGGATTTTGTGTCCGGCATGACGGACGATTATGCGACCTTCATTTCGCAGCAGTTTTCAGGCACTGCGGCGCAATAATGCATCCGCCGGGCAAAGTGTGACGAGCAAAGTGTGCCGGGCAGTGTGTGCCGGGCAAAGCGGCCGAATACGGCGCGCTGGTCAGGGCACGCCAGTCAAAATGCGCCCGGCAAAGCACACTAGTCAAAATGCGCCAGCCAAAATGCGCCTGCAATATGAGTCAGGCAAAATGCGCCAGGCAAGGCCGCCAGTGACGGCAGAGGTGTGGATGTTCCACCCGCAGCCGCAGAGCAGCGGCGATGTACTGCCCTAAAGGGCTATGGCCGGCTGCATGCGGGCCGCAGGCAGCAGACGTTCCGGCAGCAGCGCGTGCTGCATGCGCTGCCAGTGGCGCGCAGTATCCAGAGCGTTCAGGGCAAGGTCGCGCAACTGCAAATAACTTTCGGCCAGGCTGTGGCGGTCAGTATCAATGATATGATCAGCGCGGCGCGGCTCATCAAATTTGTCGGTCAGGCCGCACAGGCCAGCGACGTGGGTGTGCCCGGCCATGGCGTACAATCCCCTGGTGTCGCGCTCTACCAGCGTTTGCAGTGAGCAGCGCACCCACACTTCACGGTACAGGGGCAAGATTTCACGGTTTTTCTGGCGCATGCTGTCATAGGGGGTGGTGGCCGCCACAATGCACAGGCGACCCTGGGCGTGCTGCTGCAAAGCATGATCGCGCAAGGCGTTGATCGCGGCAACGCGGCCTTCAGGGGCAACATGGGCCTGTGGGCAAAATCTGCCTTCGTCAATAAAGGCTGTTTCAATGCCCTGCCCTTCCAGATACAGGCGCAGAAGGGAACCAAGTGCGGTTTTACCGCTGCCAGAAAGACCCAGCAGCCAGAGTACAGGCGTCATGCTTACCTCGCTTGCTTGCGCATTGCGTTGGGCGCGTGTGCCGCGCCAGAGAACGCCTGGAAAAATGCAATAATCCGGCCAGTGTAAAAAAAAGTATTTTATTGCAAGTGGATATAATAAGACTGGTAACTTGGCGTGGTTTTTTGACGGTACAACACGGGAGGTAAGGCAATAAACGCTGCATCCCCGAAACGTTGCGGCGCGCCGCGCTCTCGCGCAGCGGCAGGGATGTGCCCTTTTTTAGCAGCAGAAGGCTTTACACCGGCAGGCGTATCAGGCGGATGGTCTCCGGCTGGATGTACAGCAGCTTGTCCTGCTCGATTTCCTGCGGGCGTGTCACAAAAGAGCCCTTGCGCACATTGAGGATGGCCTCCGCCTCATGGCTGCAGTCAAAAAGATGCAGCACGTCATCCTTCAGGCTGTCGGCCGTTGTCCAGTGGCGGTTCACGGCCGGGCTGTCGGGCGTGATGTGGCGCAAAAAACGAAACACAATAGCGCGGTTGCTGCCGCCATTGAGCCACTGGTCACAGCAGTCCCACACCTGTTCGGCGGATGGATCCTGATCCGTGCCAAAGGGCTGGCGCACGTCCAGGGGGAACACGCGGCTCTGCGCGCGCAGCATGCCGTCCACAAGAGTGCAGTAGTCGGTCTCCTGCTCAAGCACGGCCCTGAACACTTCCGGCGAGGTCGCCAAAGCCATCAGGGTTTCATTGAGAATGTTGCGCGCCTTGAGCACCCGAATGCTGTGGGTAAGGCGCAGGGCGTTCAGCACGGCGTAAATTGCGCAAAATGTGTCCAACTTGCCCTGATAAAAAGGTTTCACCATGTGCCCTCCCGCTCTTCTTATGCCCATTGCCGCCGGGAGGGTCAAGGGCGGCGGCCCGGCCCCGTGCAGCGCCATGCTGGCTCCATGCCCCGTCCCCTGAGTGCCGCCCTGAATATCAGCAGGGCGGGGCAGGCCCCCTCTTTTTCTTTACAAGCCTTCTCGACACGTGTATAAATGGATTCTCTTAAACTATATCACAATACCTTGATATGCAGATATTAACTACCCCACAGCAATTGGCGGCCCAGTGCCGCGCCTGGCACAAGGACGGGGACGACATCGCGCTTGTCCCCACCATGGGCTATTACCACGCCGGACACGAAGCCCTTATGGCTCAGGGTCGCACCTTGGGCAAAAGGCTTGTGGTAACCCTTTTCGTCAATCCTACCCAGTTTGGGCCCGATGAGGACCTTGACGCATACCCGCGCGACGCCGAACGCGACGCGGCCATTGCCGCCAGCCATGGCGCGGATGTGCTCTTCATGCCCGAACCGGGGTCCATGTACGCGCCGGATCACGCCACCTGGGTCGAGGTTCCCGACCTTGCCAAGGGGCTGTGCGGTCAGACCCGCCCCATACATTTTCGCGGCGTGTGCACCGTGGTGCTCAAGCTTTTCATGCTGAGCGCGGCTGACGTGGCTGTTTTCGGCCAGAAAGACTGGCAGCAGCAGGCCATCCTGCGCCGTATGGTGCGGGATCTCAACCTGCCTGTGCGCATTGAAACGCTCCCCATCGTGCGTGAGTCCGACGGGCTCGCGCTGTCGTCGCGCAATGTCTACCTTGCCCCTGAAGAGCGCGCCCAGGCGCCGGAAATCCGCCGGGGCCTGCTGCACGCGCAAAAGCTGGCGCAGGAGGGCGAGACCAGCGTGTCCCTGCTGCGTGAGGCCGTGCTGCGCCGCTGGGCGGAGCTTTTGCCGCTGGGGCGTTTGGACTATCTCAGCATTGTACATCCCGAATCCCTGGCTCAGCTCGACAAGGTTGACGGCCCGGCCCTCATGGCCTGTGCCGTGCGCATGGGCAAGGCCAGACTTATCGACAACATTATTTTGCGTTAGCAACGCACCGCGCCTGCGGTGTGATCCTTTAAAGGAGAACAGCATGCAGACCAAGGGCAAATATTTCTTTACCTCCGAATCCGTCACCGAGGGGCATCCCGACAAGGTGGCAGACCAGATTTCCGACGCGGTTCTGGACACCCTGCTGGCCCAGGACGCCGACGCCCACGTGGCCTGCGAAACTCTGGTGACCACGGGTATGGCCATTATCGCCGGTGAAATAAGCACCACCGGCTACGCCGACCTGCCCACCGTGGTGCGCGATACCATCAAGAACATCGGCTACAGCAATTCCGACATGGGCTTTGACTGGAAGACCTGCGCCGTCATTTCCACCATCGGGCATCAGTCGCCCGACATCGCCCAGGGCGTTGTGCGTGCAAAGCCCGAAGATCAGGGCGCGGGCGACCAGGGCATGATGTTTGGTTATGCCTGCGACGAAACCGCCACTCTGATGCCCGCCCCCATCTATTGGGCGCATCAGCTTTCGCAGCAGCTCACCAAGGTGCGCAAGGACGGTCTGGTGGATATTTTCCGCCCGGACGGCAAGACCCAGGTTTCTTTTGAATACCAGGACGGCAGGCCCGTGCGCATCAACAACGTGGTAGTTTCCACCCAGCACGCCGCCAGCGCCAGTCAGGCGGATGTGGCCGAAGCCGTGAAAAAGCACGTGATTCGCCCCATCCTTGAGCCTTCCGGCTACTTTACCGAAAAAGACTGCGAAATCTTCATCAATACCACAGGACGCTTTGTGGTGGGCGGCCCCATGGGCGACTGCGGCCTCACCGGTCGCAAGATCATTCAGGACACCTACGGCGGCAGCGGCCACCACGGCGGCGGCGCTTTCTCCGGCAAGGACCCCTCCAAGGTTGACCGTTCCGGCGCGTACATGGGCCGCTACATTGCCAAAAACGTCGTGGCCGCTGGCCTTGCCCCTGTGTGCGAAGTGCAGATCGCCTATTGCATCGGCGTGGCCCAGCCCGTGAGCGTGCTTGTGTCTTCGCAGGGAACCAGCGAGATTCCTGACGAAATCCTGACCAAGGCCGTGCGCGAAGTTTTTGACCTGCGCCCCTATTTCATCAGCAAGCGCCTTGACCTCAAGCGTCCCATCTACCAGAAAACCTCCTGCTACGGCCATTTTGGGCGCGAACTGCCCGAATTCACCTGGGAAGCCACCGATGCCGTGGCCGACCTGCGTACCGCCGCCAAGGTGTAGTAGCGGCATATTCGCCAGAATAGAGCATTTTAACTTTGAAAAAGTGTAAATGCTCTAACGCTGTACGAAAGTACAGCGCGCCACAACGTGGCGTGGATTCAGCCGAAAATCGCATTTTGCGGCTGAATGAAAACTTTGAAATGTGAAACATTTCAAAGTTAATCTGTCCTGGAATATCTGGAGCGGAGGGGCGTCATGCCTCTCCGCTCTTTTTTGTGGGTACTTTGTAGGGGAGGGGGGCATGCGCGGCGAGCGCTCTGAAGAAAATAAATCTGGGCCTGTCCTTCGAGCGCTCTGAAGAAAATAAAGCAGAGTCTGTCCTTTGAGAGGTGGCTTGTGTGCCCGGCGGGCACGGAGGCCTTTTTTATATTTGGTTTGGGCCGCCTCCGGCGAGGGCAAGGCGGGGCCGGTTATGGGGCTGCGCCCCCTTCTCGGCCCCCCTTGCATCCCCCCCGAAGCACCCCTGCTGGAGCTTTCCCGTTATCGTGATTCGACGAGGGCTGCGCGGCTTCTGCTCCGGGAGCTTCCTCGCTTCGCTCGGCGATCTCCCTGCGCGCCGCACAATGCCAGCGCGCGCCTTCGCGCTGAATGGTAGTTCGAGGACATCACATTGGCGGTAGGAAGTTTAAGGAATGGCAGATGGTTGTTAAGGAAAGGCACGTTGTGATGAAGGGCCTGAACTTTGGTACTGGTCTTTGAGGTACGTGGATAATACTTTGCTAGCATGGGGGCTGTGGGTTGGCACTCTGAAGAAAATAAAGCAGGGCTTGTCCTTCGAGAGGTGCTTTCTGTGCCCTGCGGGCACGGGGGCTTTTCTTTTATTTAGTTTGGGCCGCCTCCGGCGAGGGCAAGGCGGGGCCGGTTATGGGGCTGCGCCCCCTTCTCGGCCCCCCTTGCATCCCCCCCGAAGCACCCCGCTGGGGCTTTCCCCTTTCCACCATTCCACGAGGGCTGCGCGGCATCTGCTCCGGGAGCTTCCTCGCTGCGCTCGGCGATCTCCCTGCGCGCCGCGCAATGCCAGCGTGCGCCTTCACGCTGAATGGTAGTTCGAGGACATCACATTGGCTGTAGGAAGTTTAAGGAATGGCAGATGGTTGTTAAGAAAAGGCACGTTGTGATGAAGGGCCTGAACTTTGGTACTGGTCTTTGAGGTACGTGGATAATACTTTGCTAGCATGGGGGCTGCGGGTTGGCGCTCTGAAAAAAATAAAGCAGAGTCTGTCCTTTGAGAGGTGGCTTTTGTGCCCTGCGGGCACGGGGGCTTTTCGTTTATTTCGTTTGGGCCGCCTGCGTGGTTGTGGGCATGGCATGCGCGACGGGCGGCAAGGCGGGGACTCGCGCGGTAGGTGCTCCAAGGTAATTAAAACCGGGCTTGTCCTTTGAGAGGTGCTTTCTGTGCCCTGCGGGCACGGGGGCTTTTCGTTTATTTCGTTTGGGCCGCCTCCGGCGAGGGCAAGGCGGGGCCGGTTATGGGGCTGCGCCCCCTTCTCGGCCCCCCTTGCATCCCCCCCGAAGCACCCCGCTGGAGCTTTCCCCTTTCCAACATTCCGCGAGGGCTGCGCGGCCTCTGCTCCGGGAGCTTCCTCGCTTCGCTCGGCGATCTCCCTGCGCGCCGCGCAATGCCAGCGTGCGACCATGCGCTGTATAGAAAGCCGTAAGAGTACCTCATGCCGACATGTCGCCTTCGATTCTTTATGACACCGTCCAAGCACCAGGCCACGCCTTGTCTGAGAAACGGCACAGGCTTGAGCTCGTTGCTTGCGTAACAGATATTTGGGGGCGAAGCCCGCCATACCTGTGGTCACGTTTGGACGCTACACAACGAGAAGACATAAAGCCCAAAGCCTCCACTATGTCTCAAGCCAGCCAGACGCCCTCGGCCTTGCATTCAACGTGAAGACGCACGCTGGCATTGCGCGGCGCGCAGGGAGATCGCCGAGCGGAGCGAGGAAGCTCCCGGAGCAAAAGCCGCGCAGCCCTCGCGGAATGGTGGGATATGGAAAGCCTTTACGGGCAAATCCGTGGGAGTGGAAAGACACGACTAGCCCAGCGGGGTTGTCCGGGGGGAGTGCAGAGGGGGCCTCGGAGGGGCAGCAGCCCCTAACAGGCCCCCTTCTGCCCCCGCCGGAGGCGGCCCAAATTGAAGAAAATGAAAGCTTCCGTGCCCGCAGGGTACAAACGCCACCGTTCAAAGGACAAACCCTGCTTTGCTTTCTCTTAAAGCCTTGCAGCGAAAGTTTCGCCTCCCCGCCGGAGGCGACCCAAACAACACAAAAAGAAAGCTTCCGTGCCCGCAGGGCACAACAACCCCCATTCAAAGAACAAACCCTGCTTTATTTTCCCCCAACCCCCTGCTGCGAAAGCCCTCCTCCCACCCCACAGCTTGCCAGCCGCGCTTCCCTTTTCTATACTGAAAAGATTCTGGCTGCCAAAACGGCGGCCCCGAACCATATTTTCTGTCCTGCGCGAGGTGCATGATGGCCGGAAACACCTTTGGGCGCGCCCTGCGCCTGACCACATTTGGCGAATCCCACGGGGCCGGCCTTGGCGGCATCATTGACGGCTGCCCTGCGGGCCTCGAACTGACCGAAGCCCATATGCAGGCCGAACTGGATCGCCGCAAGCCCGGCCAGGGGCCCACAGCCACCAAGCGCAAGGAGGCCGACACCGTCCGTCTGCTTTCCGGCGTTTATGAGGGTCTCACCACAGGCACGCCCATTGCGTTCTTTATCGCCAATGAAGACCAGCGTTCCCACGATTACGGCAATCTGGCGGAAGTTTTTCGTCCCGGCCATGCGGACTGGGGGTATTTTCAGAAATACAACGGTCTGCGCGACCACCGTGGCGGCGGGCGTTCATCCGGGCGCGAAACAGCGGCCCGAGTGGCTGGCGGCGTTGTGGCCAGAAAAATTCTGGCCCTGCGCGGCGTGAAAATTCTTGGCGGCTGCGTTGAACTGGGCGGTCTTGCCATACCCCAGTGGGGCATGGATATGGACGGAGCCGCCATGCGCCCCTATTGCGCCGCCGCGCCCTCGGTGGTCACCCAGTGGGACGCCTTGGTGGCCGAGGCCCGCAAGACCGGAGAAACCCTGGGCGGCATTGTGCGTATTGAAGCGCGCAACGTGCCCGCAGGGCTTGGCGAACCCGTTTTTGACAAGCTTGAGGCTGTGCTGGCCCATGCCATCATGAGCGTGGGCGCGGTAAAGGGCGTGGAAATAGGCGAAGGCTTTGCGGCGGCTGCCCTGCGCGGTTCGCAGAACAATGACCCCTTGTTCCCTGCTGACGAGCCGGGCCCCGGCAAGGCGCGCTTTGCCTCCAACCACGCGGGCGGCATTCTTGGCGGCATTTCCAGCGGTCAGGACATTGTGCTGCGGGCGGCGGTCAAGCCCATCGCGTCCATTGCCATCACGCAGAACACCGTGGACAAGGAAGGCAATGCCGCCACGGTGCTTGTGGGCGGACGGCACGATCTGGCGGCCATTCCGCGCGTGGTTCCCGTGCTGGAAGCCATGACGGCGCTGGCCCTGGCCGATGCGCTGCTTTTGCAGCAACGCATGGGCGTCGGCGTATGAAGAAGCATCCCCTGCAGGGCCTGCGCTCCATCGGGCCAGCCTCGCTGAAAGATTTTGACCTGCTTGGCGTGACCAGCCTGGACGACCTTGCAGGCCGCGACCCGCAGGAACTGTATGACGCCCTTTGCCGCCTCAAGGGGCAAAAGGTCGATATCTGCTGCCTGGACGTCATGCACTGCGCCGTGGCGCAGGCCCGTAACCCGCACCTGCCGCCGGAACAGCGCGACTGGTTCTGGTGGTCGCGCAACCGCAAGGCCATCCCCGACGGTGCAAGCCCTGCCCTGGAAAATCGCTGACATGAAGGAAATGTCCCTGCTGCAAGACCCGGATGCGGTCGAAATTACCGGCACCATCGAGCGCGTTGTCTTTCATAACGAAGAGAACGGCTATACCGTGCTGCGTCTCATGCCCGGCAGCGTCAACAGTTCTGGCGGCGACGGCGGCCTCACCCGTCCGCGTGAATCGGTGAGCTGCGTGGGGCATATGGTCAATCCGCAGGCAGGGGTGCAGATGAAGCTCAGCGGGCGCTGGGTCAATAACACCCGTTTTGGCCGTCAGGTCGAGTTCAGCAATGTCGAGGAAATGATGCCCGCCACCAGCGAGGGCATCCGCCTGTATCTGGCGTCCGGCCTCATCAAGGGGGTCGGCGATGAAATGGCCACCCGCATCGTCAAGGCTTTCGGTACCGACACCATCCGTGTACTGGACGAAGAGCCGGAACGCCTGCTCAAGGTGCGCGGCGTGGGGCAAAAGAGTCTTGAGCGCATCCGCACGTCCTGGGCCGAGCACCGGGGCATACGCGATCTGCTGCTTTTTTTGCAGCCCCACGGTATCACCCCGGCCTATGCCGTGCGCATCTACCGCGCCTATGGCGCCGATGCGCTGACCATTGTGCGCGAAAACCCGTACCGCCTGGCCATGGACATTCACGGCATCGGCTTTGTCACGGCCGATGCGGCGGCGCGCAAGCTCGGCTTTGAGCATGACCACCCCTTGCGGATTCAGGCGGGCACACTGTACGTGCTACAAAAAGCCACGGACGACGGCAACGTGTACTTGCCGGAATCCGCCCTGATGGAAGCCGTGTGCGCCCAGCTGGGCGTGGATGAGGGCCTTGTGGGTGAAGCCCTGTCTTCCCTTGAGGAGGACGAGCGCATTGTGCGTGAAGATATGGAGATGCCCGGCGCTGGCCCGGATTCCGAAGCGCAGGTCTGCCTGCCGGAAACCGGCGTCTACCTGCGCCGCTACTTCCACTGCGAGTCCAAAACGGCCTTTTATCTGCAAAGGCTGCTCAATTCTCCCAAATCCATCCGCTTTGAAAATGCTGACGCCACCGTGGACAAGGTGGTGGCGCAACTGGACATAGCGCTTGCGCCCGAACAGCTTGAAGCCGTGCGCATGGCGGCTCGCAGCAAGGTTATGGTGCTCACGGGCGGCCCCGGCACGGGCAAGACCACCATCATCAACGCCATTATCAATCTTTTTGCCGAGGTGCGCGCCCGCATATTGCTGGCAGCGCCCACAGGCCGCGCCGCCAAGCGTATGGCCGAAACCTCCGGGCGCGAGGCCCGCACCATCCACCGCCTGCTGGAATACAGCCCCAAGGAGGACGGCTTCGCCCGTAATGAGGACAGCCCCCTTGCCTGCGGCCTGCTCGTCGTTGACGAAGCGTCCATGATGGACACCCTGCTTTTTTACCACCTGCTCAAGGCCGTGCCGCTGGGCGCAACCCTTGTGCTGGTGGGCGACGTGCATCAGCTGCCTTCGGTGGGGCCGGGCAACGTGCTGGCCGACGTGATCAACTCCGGCGTCGTGCCCGTGGTGGAACTGACGGAAATCTTTCGCCAGTCCGCAGAGAGCGAAATCATCTGCAATGCGCACCTCATCAACAAGGGCGAAGTGCCCTCGCTGGAATCCAGCAAGGACAGGCTGTCGGATTTTTATTTTATCCACCAGAACGACCCTGAAAAGGCCGCCGAGCTTATCGTTGACCTTGTGCGCAACCACATACCGCGCCGTTTCGGCTTTGATTCCGTGGATGATATCCAGGTGCTCACCCCCATGCACAAGGGTGCCGTGGGAGCGGGGCAGATGAACGCCCGCCTGCAGGAGGCCCTGAACCCCAACGGCCTTGAGGTGCGGCGCGGCGAGCGCGCCTTTCGCCTGCACGACAAGGTCATGCAGATACGCAACAACTACGACAAGGACGTTTTTAACGGCGACATGGGACGCATCAGTTTTATGGATCTTACGGATCGCACCCTCAGTGTCACCTTTGACGACCGCGTCGTGCCCTACGAGTTCGATGAACTGGACGAACTGGCCCCTGCCTATGCCATATCCATTCACAAATCCCAGGGGTCGGAGTATCCCGCTGTGGTCATTCCCATCATGATGCAGCACTATATGCTGCTCCAGCGCAACCTGGTCTACACAGGGGCCACGCGCGGCAAAAAGCTGGTCATTCTTGTGGGCGAGTCCCGCGCGCTGCATATGGCCGTCAAAAACAACAAGACCCGCAAACGCTATACCCGGCTGGCGGAGAGGCTGCGGCCCCCTTGCTAGCGCGGGCCAACTCCGAGGCGGGCCGACTCTGAGAACGTACATCCTTGCATTCTCAAAGGGTTCGTGCCCCCATATGTGACAGCCCACAAAAAGAGCGACGTCAAAGAGAAATGAGGCGTCAGTCCGGCTCGCTGATCCCGAACCGAGCTGCGCCTCATTAATAATGCGTCGGGGCATTGAATCTGCCCGCAGATTAACCCCTTATGCGTCTTTCGCAAAAGGGATGCACTTCAATTCCGGGTTGAAACATTTGCTGCACGAGATGCAACGGGCCTTGCGCATGTCTCCCTTTTCCCAGCGGGCTATAAGGTCAGGCTCGGAAATAAGTGGGCGGCACAATGAAATGGCCTGAATATTGCCTTTATTGAGCCATTCTTCGATTATTTGAGGAGTACGATAGCCGCAGACGCTTATTATGGAGGCAGACGTCGTTTCCCCAAGTTTCAGCGCTTCACGGCCAAAATAGCCTTCGTTCTCTTCTTTTTTGATGAGCGGAGTTGAGGCGGATTCCGGGCTGACCATAGCGCCGCCACTGACTTCAATCGCATCAATGCCGCGTTTATCCAGCTCGCTGCATACCCATTGAAACTCTTCCGGGGCAATGGACGGCTCGGTTAAATCTTTGCAATTGATTTTTATCCATACCGGATAGTCCTTACCTACGGCGTTTCTTACGGCGTCATAGACCTCAAAAACAATTCTGGCCCGTCCTTCAATGCTTCCGCCATACGCATCCGTACGTTTATTGAAATAAGGGTTGAGAAATTCGCTTAAAAGGTAGCCATGCGCAGCGTGAATCTGAACGGCATCGGCGCCGGCCTGTTGGCAACGGACCGCTGTCTCGGCGAAGCTGTTCACAACAGAGCGTATCTGTTCCTGGCTCATGCTTTTTATGGGGTTTCCCTGCGCGTCGGACGCATCGCTCGGGCCGAGCGGAGAGCCGCCGTTATCAATCGTGCGGGCCTTTTGCCCACAGTGGTTGATTTGAACTATCAGCTTCGCGCCAAGGCTGTGCACGCCTGCCGCCAGTTTTGACAATTCAGGCACGAATGATTGCGCATAGGCTTTGACCATGACGGAACCGGCCCTGGAGTTTTCGTCAATGCCGACCATGCCTGTGATGATGGCCGCAACGCCGTTACTCGCAAGTTTTTCGTACATTGGCAGCAGCTTGTCAGCGAAGGTTTCACTTTCGTTGTCATAAACGTATTCAAAGGTTGCGCTTCTGATAAAGCGATTTCTCAGGGCAAGGCCTCCGACCACAGTGGATTCAAACAATTTTTTCATGGCTGATTCCTCGGCTGTTTCATTGTAACTTTTGCTGTTATATCTGTGTATAAAAAAAAGAGCACATAAGACCAGCGCCCGGTTCCGGGCGCACGCAAAGGCCGCAAATTTAAACGTCACTCCTACATATGTTCTCGTTTCCTTATAAAATCCGCCAGTTCTGCAATAGTGGTTTTTGCCAGACTTTCCTGCATGGCAGCATTGACCCTGGCAAAAGGCTCTTCCAGCGCGTCATGGATATTTCTGCCTATATAGCAATCGCAGCAGGGATTTTGGTGCAGATAAAAGGGGGTGGCCTTGGGGTGGGGTATCACAGCCTTGTATACGTCCAGCAAGGTTATATCTTCCGGCTTGCGGTTTAATGCGGTGCCTCCCACCCCACGCCGAATCTCGACGAGACCAGCCTTTTTTAGCTGGCCGGTCAAACGCCGGACGACCACGGCGTTTGTATTGACGCTGCGGGCGAGCAGGTCTGAAGACCTGTACTCAGTACCAGCAAACGAAAGCAGGGCGAGAATGTGCGCGGCAACGGCCAATCGAGTATCGTTATTCATATAACCACCGTTGTAACTTTTGCAGGTACGACAAGAATTGTCAAATGAAATTTGGGCTGCGCTAGGTCGTTCTCATTTCTAAAATGCCATCCTACTGAAATTTAGAGCTTTATGTCTGATTGCATTAGCCGTCAGAAATAATAAGACGCGCAAGCGCTATACCCGGCTGGCGGGCGACGCGGCGAGGGTATGCGCGACGGGCGCTCTGAAGAAAGCAAAGCAGGGCTTGTCCTTTGAGAGGTGGGCGTTGCGCCCTGCGGGCACGGAGGCTTTTCTTTTATCTAGTTTGGGCCGCCTGCGCGGCGCGCGGCAGATGGGGGCCTGTTAGGGGCTGCCGCCCCTCCGAGGCCCCCTCTGCACTCCCCCCGGACGACCCCGCTGGGCTTGTCGTGTCTTTCCACTCCCACGGACTAGCCCGTAAAGGCTTTCCATATCCCACCATTCCGCGAGGGCTGCGCGGCTTCTGCTCCGGGAGCTTCCTCGCTTCGCTCGGCGATCTCCCTCCGCGCCGCGCAATGCCATCAACGTGTACCGCTACGAATAGTGGGGGGGGGAACTGGCGATTGCCTGCAAAATACGGTTTTGCTGCACGGGGTTTCGTCCATCTCAGGTGAATGCAAGAGCAACTGCCCACCATTAAAGCGCAAAGGCGTCAGCAGCGCCCAGGGCTGCGCGGCTTCTGCTCCGGGAGCTTCCTCGCTTCGCTCGGCGATCTCCCTGCGCGCCGCGCAATGCCATCGTGCGCCTTCGCGCTGAATAAACGTTTGGAAGACGTCTGATTGGCTACAGGAAGTCTCTAAAATAGGGCATTGTTGTTGGGAAAAGGTATGCTGCGAGCGTATGACTTCGCGCTAAATGAGAGGCCGGGAAACATATCGTGCTGACGTGCCCCATCTGTTTTATGACGCCGCCCTGGTAACAATCCCTGCCCCGTCTGAAAAACTACAAAAACTTCTGTGCGTTGCGTGCGCAGCAGTTCTTTCTGATTGAAGTTCGCCAAATATGAAGCAGACATAACGGCCAAACGCTCCACAATGGCTCAATCCAGCCAGACGCCTCCCGGCCTCTCGCTCAAGGCGAAACCGCACACTGGCATTGCGCGGCGCGCAGGGAGATCGCCGAGCGCAGCGAGGAAGCTCCCGGAGCAGAAGCCGCGCAGCCCTCGTGGAATGTTGGAAAGGGGAAAGCCCCAGCGGGGTGCTTCGGGGGGGATGCAAGGGGGGCCGAGAAGGGGGCGCAGCCCCATAACCGGCCCCGCCTTGCCCTCGCCGGAGGCGGCCCAAACAACAAGTAAAAAAGGCCCTCGTGCCCGCAGGGCACACAACCCGCCTCTCAAAGGACAAGCCCTGCTTTGTTTTCTTCAGAGCGCCAACCCGCAGCCCCCACACTAGCAAAGTATTATCCACGTATCACAAAGACCAGTACCAAAGTTCAGGCCCTTCGTCACAACGTGCCTTTCCTTAACAACCATCTGCCATTTCTGAAATTTCCTACAGCCAATGTGATGTCCTCGAACTACCATTCAGCGTGAAGGCGCGCGCGGGCATTGCGCGGCGCGCAGGGAGATCGCCGAGCGTAGCGAGGAAGCTCCCGAAGCAGAAGCCGCGCAGCCCTCGTGGACTGTTGGAAAGGGGAAAGCCCCAGCGGGGTGCTTCGGGGGGGATGCAAGGGGGGCCGAGAAGGGGGCGCAGCCCCATAACCGGCCCCGCCTTGCCCTCGCCGGAGGCGGCCCAAACAACAAATAAAAAAAGGCCCCCGTGCCCGCAGGGCACAAAAGCCACCTCTCAAAGGACAAGCCCGGTTTTAATTTCCTTGGAGCACCTACGCGCGAGTCCCCGCCTTGCCGCTCGCCGCGCATCCCCCCTACGCCCCAGCGCCCTTTGCGCATACCCTCGCCCTGCCGCTTACAGGCTCTGAAAATGCTTCACAATATGATCCACAAAAAGACGCACGCGCTTGGGCGGCCGGTCGCCGGGCAGGGTAAGATTGATGTCTGTTTTTGTCAGTTCCCAATCGGGCAACAGCCGGACAAGCCTGCCTTCCTTGTCAAAAGCTTGGGCAAGCTGTGGGATGAGCGTTGTCACGCCCTGGTTGGCAAGCAGCAGTTCCAGCGCCAGGCCGATACTCTGCACGGTATGCCGTGGCTGAAGGGCCACGGTTTCCACCTGCCCTTTCTTGGAGCAGGTCACCAGCGGGCGGCCCTCGCTTGTCTGGGCGATAAAGGGCAGGCGGGCCAGATCGCCCGGATGTTCAGGGCGGGGATAGCTGTGCAGAAATTCCGTTGTGCAGAACAGGGCTGGCTGCATGGACAAAAGCCTTCTGACTTTCAGGTCCGGGTAGGGGACGGGGCCAGTTCTGATGTCCAGATCAAAGGGCTCCCTGTGCAGGTCTTTCCATTCTGTGGAAAACACCGTGTGCAGGCTTATCTGCGGGTACTGCTCCACAAAAGCACCCAGAGCGCCGTGCATGCAGCAGTGATACACAAAGGCTTCAACCGACATGCGAATGGGCCCGCACGGTTCCGCCTGCTTTTGCATGAGCCTGTCCCTGACGCCGTTGGCCTCGGCCATGATAAACTTGCAGCTTTCCAGCAGTTCCTTGCCGTCTTCAGTCAAACCGGCAATGCGCGTATTGCGGAAAAACAGCTTCACGCCAAGATGCTGCTCCATGGCCGCAATGCGCCGTGAAAGCGTCGCAAGCGGAATGCCCAGCGCGTCCGCAGCCTGGGTAAAACTCGGATGGTTGGCGGCCTCCAGAAAATACGGAACATCAGCCAGAAGCTTGCGCATATCATTTCTCATTTACGACAACATCCTGAGTGTATTTTTGTCATATATAAACATCTTCAACAATGATACTTGAGAATCACGTGAAGTCAAACCCGCGCGCAACTGCCAGCCCGTGAAACCGTTCAGGGCGCTTGCAACCTGAAATTACCCGCGTCCTGCGTAGGGCTTTGCCTGATATGCGGGCCACAATTGAGGAGAACATATGAACGATGATTTTCAGGTGGATGAAAAACTTATTGAGGCATTCCACCTCATGTTTGATCACTTTCCCGAGGGAGTGCAGCTCGCACACAAATCCAAGCGTATTGTGGCCCTTAATGCGGCCTGTAAAAGTATTGGCAGGGACGTGGGCATGATCTGCGCCAAGCACGGCCCGGCGGAGGCGCACAAGGGCTGTCTTGCCCACAAGACCATCAAAAACCATGTGGCGTCCTGGAAAAAGGGTACAGAACCCGGCCCCGGCGGGCAGGAGCCTGTGGTCTTCTGGCTGCCTGTGGACGGCTACCCGGACTTTTTCATCCATTTTGGCGTCGGCTACATGAAGGACTATTCCCTGCCGTCCGATACGGAATAGCTGGGCAGTCGCAATCAGGAACCAGCGTGGCCAACAAGCCGGGCAGGGCATGCCCGTGCAGAGTATGCCCATAATGACGGAGTCCCGCGTGCGCCTTTTTGGCGCACACGGGACTCTTGCCCTGTGGGTGGGGGGGGGATCAATTACAGCTATACGTGCTGTTTTCCGCGCGCATCTTGCTCACAGCGGCCGCCAGCGCATCCACATTCAGTACCATTTCCATCATGCTTATCTGCTCTTCCCACTTGGCGGGATCGGCAGCGGCCTTCATTTCCGGCTCAAGCACATGATATACGCAGAGTCCCAACGGGACTCCAGCCAGGGGTCCGGCGTAGGTGGGGTCGCCCAGGGTGACGGTTTCGGCATAGATTTCCGCTCCTTCAGAGTCGGAAGAGCCGAGAACCACCACGACGTTCTCGCCACCAAACTTCTCAGCCGCGTCCTTGACGCGCTGCTGATTTTCCAGATCCATGGCTCCTGCGGCCGTTCAAACGAAGCATTCGGTGGCGGAGAACAGGATCTCCGCTCCCGAATCGGCGAAGACGTCCGCCATGGCGGGGCCGGGTACACCGTCCCTTTCGCCAAGCAGCAGAAGCTTCTTGCCTTCGAGCTTAGCCATTGCTTTACTCCTTGTGATTATGGGCTTTTTGTCGAACGGGCCAATGCGGCGGCCCGTTGTCCACGTTATTCTCGCGCGGCCCTGCCCGTGACGGAACCAGCGCGAAAGCTGACAAGTGCCTACAGCAATTTTTCCGTCTCGGCCTTGATGGCCTCAATGGAAACAGCGTCGCCGGACACGCGCGACACGCATTCCCCGCCCTTGTAGAACAGGATGGTGGGCACGGCCATGACGCGCAGGCTGATGACCAGGCGGCGGTTTTCCGCCACGTTGAGCTTGCAGAATTTCACCTTGCCGTCATATGCGGCGGCCAGCTTTTCCACTTCGGGCATCAGGGCCAGGCAGGGGCCGCACTGCGGGCCCCAGAGGTCCACCACGCAGGGCATGGCGCTTTGCTGTACTTCGGCTTCAAAGGTGTCTTTATCGACGATAATCATGAACTGCCTCTCTTGGTTGCGTACGATTACACTGTACCGATAAAGGCGGGCCGGGGCCTGTGCCGGACACTCTGGCACGGTCGGCCCGCCTGTCGGAGGATTATATGTATCCGGCGGCTTTCAGGATTTCACGGGCCTTCTCAAGATGGGCCACAGCCAGCTTGACCACAGGCCCGGTGCAGCCCATGGCCGCCTCGGCGTAGATGTTTTCCTTCCACAGGCAGTGTACCGCCTGTTCAAGGTCCAGCACGTCAATGCCGTGAATCTCTTCATCCGTGGGTTCGGCGGGCGGGGCCTGCACCTGGGCTGCCGGGGCGGCCCCTGCCGCCTTTTCAAAGGCGGCCAGTTCATCGTCCAGCCCGGCGGCCCTGGCCCGGCGCAGTTCTTCGGCCACCACGTCGGGCAGATTGCCGCGCACGGCAGCGGCCGTATAGGCCAGGGCATTGGCCATGACCGGAGCGCCCGAAGCGCGGGAGACGATGCTCACCACCCGGTTCCAGCCTTCGCCCACCGAGGGGCCGTAGCCCCAGCCCGTGGTTTCATAGGCTCCGCCGGAGGTAAAGGCGCTGAAGAGCTTCATGAGTATATTGCCCGTGAGCGTGTCCGTGACGCACACGTCCACAGCCCCGGCCAGAAGGTCGTTGCCCCGCAGCAGCGAGCCGCCGTCACCGCGGACGCTCTGTCCCAGGCGCAGGTCGTAGCCGCGTTCCGCCATGCGGTTCAGCGCCCGCAGTACCTGCGGGGCCGCGTCCACATTGAGCACGCCCACAGCGGGGGAGGTAAGACCCATGGCCCTGGCCACAGCCATGCCCAGCACGGCGTTGCGCAAGAGCGCCTGCTGCCTCTGTGCCGCGCTCATGCCCGTGGTGCAGGCCACAAACATGGCCTTGCCGAGGGCGGGAGTCAGGACGCGGCCCACCGTGGTCACGCCCAGGGGGAAGGGATAGTGCAGGGCCACCGCGCCCTGGATCTGGCCGTCTTCCAGGGCTTTTTCCATCCCCGCAGCCAGTTCATTGCCTTCGCAGCCGGTTTCGATCCAGTCCATGCCCGCAGGCACGAGTCCCGCAGGCCGAGGCCCCACACCGACCACGGTCAGTGCGGCGTCCTCCTTCATGGCCACAGCCGCCGCCGAGAGGAATTCCGTATCCGAATGCTCGCCGCCAGCGGCCATGAGGCCGATGCGGCAGGGCGCGCGTCCACTGCGCGCCCGCGTGACCAGATCCTCAAGGGCCTTGCCGAGGATGGCACGCCTGTAGTTTTGACTAGCCATACGCCTGCCTCCTACTGACCCTTTTGCAGGTTGGCCGCCACGTCGCTCAGGGCTGTCAGCAGCAGTTCGGTCACATCCTGCTGGCTGACGTTCTGCGCCTGTGCCGCGCTCGTGCCGGGGGCTTCCATAATAAAGGAAGCGCCGTCGGCCAGGTTGGTCAGGCGGCCCAGGAACAGGCTACCCTTGCCTATGATCATGGCGCGCTTGATGCGGCCTTGTTTGATATCTTCAATGGCGTGGCCCACATAGGGTACGCCGGAGGGGATGTGCCCCTGGATGGGGGCAAAGCCGGGCATGCCGTGTTCCGCCACAAACTTGGGGATGTCGGCCCGATCTATCTGCCCCTTCATGACCGCGAGGGCCGCGATCATCTTGTAGTTGGCCTCGGGCACGTTGCCCGCGCCTGCGGGCAGGGTGACTTCGGCGTTGTGCAGTTCAGGGGCGTACTTGTCCACATCCGTGAGTTTCAGGCCCACGCGGGACAGGGGCTCAAAGGTCAGGGCCGAGGTGATGGCCTGGGGCGAAGCCCCCGCGCCCACCGAATGCTTGCCGATGCCTTCCAGCCGCATGACCGGGGTCTGGCCGTCGTCGGGGGTCAGCAGCAGGGCGAAGCTGCCGATGCAGTTTTCAAGCGGAACAAAGCCCTTCTTGATATGGTCGCGGGCGTTCATGTAGAGCTTGGGCACAGAGCCGCCGCTGACCACGACCACATTGGGCCGCACGCCGCTGGCCACCATGCCTGCCGAAGTGATGAGGGCGGTCACGGGCCCGGCGCAGAAGCCGCGCACGTCAAAGCCGCTGGCATTGACGCACTCGGCTATTTCGGCCAGGGCCTTGGCCATGTTGCCGCCGCCGCGCTGCATGGAGTCGCCCACGGCTTCTTCGGAGCATTCCACCACAAAATCCACGTCGGCAGGAGCCATGCCCGCATTCTTGATGAGGTGCAGCAGGGCCAGCACGCCGCTGGCCTTGCTGGCCAGATTTTCCAGCATGACCCCGGCTTCCAGGTTTTCATCCGTATCGTGGGCCCGGCGGCAGCAGGCCACCAGGGCGTTTTCAAAGTAGAGCGGCAGGGCGTGCTGCTTTTCAATGACTTCCAGCAGTTCGGCTGCGGGCCTGCCTTTTTCCAGACGGGCCAGCTGCTTTTCGCCCATGACTGGGTTGCGGGCCAGCTTTTCGGCTATTGCCGCGGCAAAGCCCTGCTCCAGCCAGATGAGGTCAAAAACGTCGCAAATATCCATAAGCCCGATGAACTCGTCCTCGGGCATGATTTCGCCAAATTTACCGTAGCGTTGCGATTCACCCAGATTGTCGATCCAGGGGGTTGGGGCCTTCTCCAACTCATCGAGGCTCATGCCGCCCACATAGGTCTTGTTGGGGGCGTAGGCAGCGGCCTGTTCCCATGTCTGCGCGTGCTTGGGCAGTTCACGCAGAAATTCCGAATCGGGCTTGGAACGGCGTTCCTGGGCGGGAGTGCCGCCATAGTGCAGGGCCAGTTCCGGCGCGAAGTTCAGGCAGTATGCGGCTGCCTTGATGCCAACAGTTGTCATGTCGCTATCCTCCTGCGCCCTTAGTGTTGTAGATACGCGTATGCCGCCATGGCGGCCCGCGCCCCGTCGCCCGCCGCCGTCACCACCTGCCGCAGCGAGGTGTCGCGCACGTCGCCAGTGGCAAAGATGCCGGGTACCGAGGTCTGCAACTTGCTGTCGGTAATGATCCAGCCAGCGGGGTCGGTTTGCAGCAGGCCGTGCAGGTATTCGGCATTGGGCAGGGTGCCAATGAAGATGAACACGCCGCTCAGCGGAATTTCGCGTTTTTCTTCGGTTTTCACATTGCGCACCACGATTTTTTCCACCATGTCGCTGCCTTCAATGGATTCCAGCACGCTGTCCATGACGGGCACGATCTTGGGGTTGGCCATGGCGTGTTCCACCACCAGCCTGTCGGCCCGGAACTCGTCGCGGCGGTGGACAATGTAGACCTTGGAGGCAAAGCCCGTGAGGTAGCAGGCTTCTTCAACGGCGGTGTTGCCCCCGCCAATGACGGCTACTTCAAGGTCTTCAAAAAAGGCGGCGTCGCACACGGCGCAGTAGGAAACGCCCATGCCCGTATATTTCTTTTCGCCGGGGCAGCCCTGCTTGCGAAAATAGGCCCCGGTGGCCACGATGACGGCCCCGGCGGCGATTTCGCTGCCGTCCTTGAGAGTTATGATCTTCTGGTCGCCGCGCACTTCGAGCTTCTGCACCGAAGCCGAACGGAACTCGGCCTTGAAAAATTCCGCATGGGCGCGAAAGGCGTCGGCCAGACCCGTACCCGTGCCGTCGATGATGCCGGGATAGTTTTCCACCCTGCTGGTGGTCAGTATCTGCCCGCCGGGGCGGCCTTTTTCCAGCACAAGAGTGTCAAGACCGGCGCGCTTGCCGTAGATGGCGGCGGAAAGCCCCGCCGGGCCTGCGCCGATGATGACCAGTTCACGTTTTTCCATGAAAAGATCCTCGTGTTCGGTAACATGGTGAGGGCGTGTGCGGCGATGACCGCAACACACGCTTTACCACCGCACACGGACGGCAAAAGGGTGGGAGAGTGCGCAATGGCGTACAGGCCACCGCCAGATAGGCGGGGTGCGCATGCTGAGGAGTATATGATCGTGTCGTATGTTGATGAGAGCAAAATGTGTGCCTGTACGCATGCAGGGATGGAAAAATGAAAAAGCAGCGCGTCAGGCGCAATTGCAGTCGGCAAAATTCTTATGAATATTTTTTGACAACACAGTTTTTTGACTAAACACACAAAAATTTTTATATAAACAAAAAATGCCAATGTGCTTCCTGTGCAACTTCGTCCGAAACATCCCACGAGGCGGCCATGCTGGATACCATTTTGAAGGGGTGCACCGATCTTTCACAGCTTTTGGACTTTTTTCGCCTGATTTTTGACGTCAATTTGATTGGGGTTACCATTGTTCGGGAAGATGGTGTTATCATTTACTATAATGATGCCCAGGCACGAATTGACGGACTTTCGCCGCAGGACGCGCTCGGTAAGCAGATATGCGACGTTTATCGCTTCACGCCCGAGGACAGTCCTACCATGCGGGCGCTTCACACCGGCTCTCCGATTTTCGACAGTGTGCATTTGTATCGTACCCGACGCGGCAAACTGGTTAATTCTTCCAACAGTATTTATCCGCTGTGGAACAACGGCGTCCTTCTGGGGGCGATCTGCTTTATCCAGAGGTACCCCTGTATCGGCCTGCAGTCAGAAGGATGGGCCCCCGAGGCAACGGATGGGATGGGGAATGCCCCTGATTGCAGGAAGGAACAAGAAAAAAGGCATTATACATTTGAATCCCTGATCGGCGAAAGCCACGCGCTGCTGGAGGTCGCTTCGCTGGCAAAGAAGGTTTCCACCAAGTCTTCTTCTGTCATGCTGATAGGCGAAACCGGCGTGGGCAAGGAGATATTCGCCCAAGCCATACATTACGCAAGCCCACGCCAGGCAAAGCCCTACACGGCCATAAACTGTTCAGCCGTGCCGGAAACGCTGCTTGAGGGCATCCTTTTTGGCACCGTCAAGGGCGCGTTTACCGGCGCCGTGAACCGGGTTGGCCTGTTTGAAGCCACGAATGGAGGCACCCTGTATCTTGATGAAGTCGATTCAATGCCTGTGTCCTTACAGAACAAACTGCTCCGGGTTCTCCAGGAGCGCATGGTACGCCGGGTAGGTGAAGAGCATGAGCGCCCCATAGACGTGCGCATCATCAGTTCCGTCTGTAAAAATCCCACGGCTCTTATTGAAGATGGCCACTTGCGCCAGGATTTTTATTATCGGCTTGGCGTGGTCAAAATCATGATTCCTCCTCTTCGCTTCCGGATGGAAGATATTCACCCTTTGGTGCAGCATTTTATGCGGTTTCACAGCGGCAGGCTGGGGGTGCCCCAACCCCTGGTCACTCCAGAGGCCATGTCCGTACTCTACGCCCACAATTGGCCCGGAAATGTACGCGAACTGGAGCATGTCATAGAGGCCAGCCTGGTTCTGGTTGACCCTGGTGATAATCTTGAATCATGGCACCTTTATAATGCTGTGCCGGAGTTCGCCTCTTCATCGCCGCCACTGTCAGCCACAACGCCATGGCTGGCAGTCCAGGGCGCTGCCCGTGAAACGGCGCCCGGTTCCGGTCGCGCCGCGCCTTTAGAACGGCCGCCCTCGTTCGCGGAACCTTGCGCCTCCGCTCCTTCCACAACACGTCCTCAGATGACCGCAACCGTGACGACCGATACGGCGCGTGAAGCCGGTTCAAGCCTGCCGCGACAAACCATGGACATTGAAGAGACCGCCATCAAGAAAGCCCTTGCAACCTCGGCGGGCAATGTTGCCATGGCCGCTCGACTTTTGGGAATATCTCCGCAGCTTTTGCATTATAAAATCAAGAAATACGCAATCAGCAGGCAGGCCTTTCTGCCAAAACAGTATTAATTCAGGTTGATTTTTACGTATATGTTCGCAAAAGGGCAAAACGCCACGCACATGTGAACAGCGCAATAATGACGGGGTATTAGCGGCGATGTCGCAGCCACCATCTTGCGGCGCGGCGTCTGTCGGCCCGTCGGGCCTTCCCCGTGAGCGCGAAACTGTCAGGCCGAAAGTTGCCCAGGAAAGGCGCCCTATCGAGCAGTGCTCTTCCCACCTTCCCGCGTTCCCGCTTTTTCGTCCCCCCTCTTCCCCCTGCCCCCTGCCGCGCTTCAGTCATGTGCTGCAATGACGGCAAGCGCCACAGCCGATGTTCACAAATTTTTTCAAGCACACAGTATTTTTTGTAAACAGAAAAAATATTGTGTGATTGAAAAATGCGTAGGCCCGTATGGTATCTTCACCTGGTTAACACACTATAACATTTTCGCATTGAGAATATCCATTCTCAATGTTTCCAAGACGCCCGCTTCGGCGCGTAACAGCGCAAATACATTGCGCTTGTGCCGCCACAGCGGGCATCTGTTCACGCAGCCGCCAGAGCAATTTCAAAGTGAAATTGCTCTGGAAAAACAGTCTCTATTTTTTTTCAGCGGGGGGATTTTTTCTGGCATGCTGTTTGCTCTTCTTTTCACAGGCACAGATACACTTGCAGCTACCAGGAAAATCCCATGCGTAAGCCAGCACTTTATATACCCGGCTACCGGGCGCTTTCCAGCAACACATGCCATGTGCGTACGCGGCTTTTCGCCCCTCTTGTCCATCTCTGGAGCAGCACAGAGCCATCCTCGCATTCCTGAGTCACAGAGCGTGCGCGTCCGGGGGACGCACTCCGTCAAAACCTTACCCTCTCCCTCTTTTTGAGAACGCCCTGGGGCGGAAATAGTACGAATGCCCGTTGTCTTTTCGGGCAGAACATATGTTCAGCAGCTACCCCAAAAAACGGCATGACCGCGTGGTGCGCCACACGGTCATGCCGTTTTTTGGGGTCTAGTCGCGTGACTGATGCCGGGGCTTTGCCTCGCGCCTTTTTCACGCTCACCGTTCACCGGCGGATAAGGAGGGCGAGAGAACGCTGAGATCGTGATCGTATGTCGTGTTCTGTAACCGCAAATGGAGGAACCAGATGAAACTGGAACTGCACAAGATCGCCGTCAAAGACGCGCAATGGGGCGACAAGACCCATGCGGACGGTGGGGTGCTCTATGTAAATAAGGAAGAGGCCCTTGCTGTTGTGCTGCAGGAGAGTCAGTTCGTCACGGCCGAGCTGGACATCGCCCGGCCGGGAGAAAGCGTGCGCATCATCCCTGTGAAGGACGTGATCGAGCCGCGCGTGAAGATGGACGGCAACGGGTATTTTCCGGGCTATTGCGCACCCATGTCCAGAGCGGGAGAAGGCGCTACCCTGGTGCTTGACGGCGCAGCGGTAGTGACTTGCGGTCCTATCGTGGCCTTTCAGGAAGGTATGATTGATATGTCCGGCCCTGTGGCGGAGTACACGCCGTTTTCGAAAACCATCAACATTGTCATGAATGTTGAACCCGTGGAAGGCATTGACCCGCACGAATATGAAGAGGCCCTTCGTAAAACCGGGCTGCGGCTCAGCGTATACCTGGCCAAGGAGTGCCTGGGCACAAAGGCTGACTCCATAGAAGTGTATGAAAAGCACTCTGTGGTTGAAGAGAGCGCCAAATATCCCGACTTGCCCAAGGTCCTGTATATATGCATGTCCATCACGCAAGGCCTGCTTCATGACACGTACGTGTATGCCTCGGATTTGCGCCCCTCCCTGCCGACCCTGCTGCATCCCAACGAAGTCCTGGACGGTGCCGTGGTGTCCGGCAACTGCGTGTCCGCGTGCGACAAAAATACCACCTATCATCATGTTCACAACCCGGTAGTCACCGAGCTGTATGCGCGGCACGGCAAGGAAATCAACTTCCTTGGCATGGTGCCTGCCGTTGAAAGCACCATTCTTGCGGGTAAGCAGCGCGCGGCAATGATGAACCTGACCCTGTCCAAGGAACTCGGCGCTAACGCGGTGATCATCACCGAAGAGGGCTACGGCAACCCTGACACGGATTTTTGCCTTAATGCCAAGCTGCATGAAGATGCGGGCATCGTGGCCATTGTCATTTCCGACGAGGCCGCCGGCATCGACGGCAAGAGTCAGAGCACTGCGGACGCCACCCCCGAACTTGTGTCCTTTGTATCGACCGGCAACGTCAATGAAATGCTTGAAGTGCCCAGCATGCAGAAAGTTATCGGCGACGCCCGGGCCATAGCCAATCTTTCCGGCGGCGCCGCTGAGAGCCTGCGCCCGGACGGCTCTATGTACATCGAGCTGCAGGCCATCATTGCCTCCACTTGCGAAATCGGATTCAGCCGCAACAGTTGCGAGTGGATATAGGGAGGATACGATGCAATACAGAATAGTGCATTACATAAATCAGTTTTACGCGGGCAAGGGTGGCGAAGACAAGGCAGACCACAAGCCTGAGTCCGTCCCCAGCCCCGTGGGCCCGGGATCTGAAATTACCCGCTTGCTCAAGGAGGCCGGAGGCGAGGGCGAAATCGTCGGCACAGTGATTTGCGGTGACTCATACTACGGTGAAAATATTGAAGAAGCGCGCGCGACCTGCCTTGCGTTGATTGAAGCGTTCAAGCCCGATCTGCTCATTGCCGGCCCTGCGTTTAACGCAGGCAGGTACGGTGTGGCCTGCGGCGACATCGCTTCAGCAGCCGGAGAAAAATTAGGCATTCCCACGGTTACGAGCATGTTCAAGGAAAATCCCGGGTTGGAGCTTTACGGCAAGGGTTGCTATGTCGTGCCCAGTTCAGAAAGCGCCCGCTCCATGAGAAAAGACCTTGCGGCCATGACCGAACTCGGCCTTAAGCTGGTGAAAAAAATTCCCATGGGGCCGGCTCGTGAAGAGGGCTACTTCTCCCGGGGCATCCGCAAGTGCTTTTTCAAGGAAAAGACAGGCGCGGCCAGAGCTGTCGATATGATGCTGGCCCGTTTGAGAGGCGAGGAGTTTCATACCGAATACGAAATGCCGGTATTCAAGAAAATTCCGCCTGCACTGCCTGTCAGGGACATAAAGAACGCAACCATCGCCATCATCAGTTCCGGCGGCGTGGTGCCCGTAGGCAATCCGGATCATATCCGCGTGTCGTCCGCCGACAGTTTCGGCTCATACAGTATTGCTGGCATCAATGATCTCACGCCGGAAAATTATGAATCCATCCATGGCGGATATGACAGGGCCATGGCCGCCATAGACCCGGACTGCATCGTGCCTGTGGATGAACTGCGCAAATTGGAAAAAGAAGGCGCGTTCAAGAAGCTGCACGATTTTTTCTATACCACCACAGGTACGGGCACCAGCGTGAACAACGCTGAAAAGTTCGGCCAGGAAATCGGCGAGATTCTGCGCAATGCGGAGGTGGATGCGGCCATCCTCACATCTACGTGAGGAACGTGCACTCGATGCGGTGCATCGATGACGCGTGAAATAGAACGTGTGGCGAATATTCCTGTGGTGCAGATAGCGACAATTGTCCCCATCATGCTCACTGTGGGCACCAACAGAGTCGTGCCGGGCGTGGCCATTCCTCACCCCGTGGGGGACCCCCGCAAAGGGCCGGAAATTGATCATACGCTGCGACGCAACCTGTTATTGAAGGCGCTTGACGCCATGCAGACCGAAATCCAAGAGCAGACCATCTTTGAATAGTATGTGTTGACCTGGCGGCGGCCCCTTGGGCCGCCGCCGCTGTTTTCACAGAAAACGTCGCGGAAGGCTCTCAGTCAGAAAAAAACGGCGATATCCGGAAACAGGCCCATGGCGGATTGAAAAAGCGGTGCTTTGCCGGGAGTGAAATGCCGGGCGAGCCTGTAGGGAGGCTATATGGAATACGTGATACTTACCAATAACAGCAGTATTGGCAGTGAATTGCCCGGGTTTGATATTGTTCGCGTCTCAGGAGGTCTGACGGCCATATATCAGGCCCTGTGCGATCATTTGCAAAACGGGCATGAAATCATATCCGTCCCCCTTCCGCCCAATGTTCCTCTTATTCGTTCTCCAATTAGAAGCGTCATTTTGCGTAAGACAAAACGCAAATATGATTCACATGGTCTCATAGCCGTGGAAAAAGCGCGGGAGAGAACAACAGTGCTTGGTGTCATCGACAATGAAAATACCAGGCAGCACATTGAATTCATTGATAAAAGCCGCCTGGATCGCGCCATCAGACAGTTGGCGGAACTGGATAGTGAACGCGGCTAGAGCAATTTCACTAGCGATGCTGTCGCCAGCCGTAAGGCTTCTTTGTCGCCTAACGGCTGCCGCTTGAAATTGCTCTGGCGGCTGCGGGCGTCTTGGAAGCATTGAGAATGGGTATTCTCAATGCAAAAACGCTCTGGAAGCGCGGCCGTTTTTTCTGCTGCCCCTGGTAAAATTCCCGCGTCTCTCGCGGGATATCCGCGAGTGATCACGGAGGCCACTTCGAACATGGCGGGCCATTGTGGCTTTCACCCGCGCATGGGGCGGCTGTTGAGGATTTTTACGGACTGTTGCCTTCATCACCCAATATGAGCCTGAACATGTCTTTTCCACATTGGAGAATTGTCCACATAAGAAGCAAAATATTAATCCACAAAAGGAAAAACAATGGATAAGCGTACTGGTATAAAGCAAACGTTGCTGTTGACAGGCGCAATAATTGGCCTGCTTGTTGGATCAGGAATATCAACAGGGCAAGAAGTTTTGCAGTATTTTACTCCATATGGCCTGTACGCGTTTTTGGTTGCTGGAGTGTCAGCGCTGATCATCATTATTGCAAACTACGGGTTTGCATATGCTGGATTTCACGGTAACTTCAAAAAAGGAAGCGAGGTATTTGCCTTCTACTGTGGGCCAGTTATTGGGAAGATATTTGACTGGTTTACGGTTTTGTTTTGCTACATGTCGTATATTGTTATGGTCGGTGGCGGCAGTTCTACGTTGAATGAACAGTTTGGTCTTCCGATCATTTTTGGCGGTACTATTATTATGGTATGCGCTGGAGGAACCGTAGCGATCGGGTTGAATTCGATAGTGAACATTGTGGCCCGCATTGGGGTTTTAAAAGTCGTTATGGTTTCGACGGTGTGCCTTGTATCGCTTATATGCCATATTGAATCCCTGCCGCAAAACCTCAGCAGAATCAGCTCCAGCGAGCTGCCCCTGCTGAAAGCCGCTGACACCTGGCTCTTTTCTGGCATTTCATATGGCGGGTTCTGCATATTATGGCTGGCGAGCTACGTTGCGACGTTGAGCACAAAAGTAGACTACATGACCTTGCAACGAGGCAGCGTATTCGCCGCCATTATTCTTGTATCCATGTGCCTGGTTATCGGGTTCGCCCTGACCGCGAACATTGACAGTGTTTATAGTTTGCAGATTCCCAACCTTTTTCTGGCCAAGCAGATATGGATGCCGCTCTCATATTTTTACAGCATGATCACTTTTCTGGCGATCTATTCCACTGCTTGCCCACTTCTGTGGACTGCTTCATCCAGATTTTGCGTAGAGGGCACGGTAAAGTTCAAGCTTGTCACAATCGGTCTGGCCGCAGCCGGGCTCCTTATCGCCATGTTCACGCCTTATAACATACTGATAAACTACATCTACGTGCTGAATGGCTATCTGGGGTCGGCGTTTATGATTATCATGATTGTCAGGCTTGTCATGATAAAGATGAAGGTGAGGAGCTCCCAGTATAACACACAATAAAAGTCGAGCCCGCAAACGGCCGCCAGCCATGCCGGGGGGATATGGGCCAATACGGCTCTCATACCAACTGTTCCCTGAGCTGAACGCCAGGCTCCGGGTCGCTGCAGAGATGATACCTTTGCCCGCTCAAGAGGCTGTGCCGGGCAGGGTATGCCCATGCAGGGTATGCCCGTAATGATGGAGTCCCGCGCGCGTCTTTTCAACGCGCGCGGGACTCTTGCCCTGTGGGTGGGGGGGAGGCGGGCTCAATTATAGGCTATATTTGCTGTTTTCCGCGCGCATCTTGCTCACTGCGGCCACCAGCGCGTCCACATTCAGTACCATTTCCATCATGCTGATCTGCTCTTCCCACTTGGCGGGATCGGCAGCGGCCTTCATTTCCGGCTCAAGCACATGATATACGCAGAGTCCCAACGGGACTCCAGCCAGGGATCCGGCGTAGGTGGGGTCGCCCAGGGTGACTGTTTCGGCATAGATTTCCGCCCCTTCAGGGTCGGAAGAGCCGAGAACAACCACGACGTTCTCACCACCAAACTTCTCAGCCGCGTCCTTGACGCGCTGCTGATTTTCCAGATCCATGGCTCCTGCGGCCGTTCAAACGAAGCATTCGGTGGCGGAGAACAGGATCTCCGCTCCCGAATCGGCGAAGACGTCCGCCATGGCGGGGCCGGGTACACCGTCCCTTTCGCCAAGCAGCAGAAGCTTCTTGCCTTCGAGCTTAGCCATTGCTTTACTCCTTGTGATTATGGGCTTTTTGTCGAACGGGCCAATGCGGCGGCCCGTTGTCCACGTTATTCTCGCGCGGCCCTGCCCGTGACGGAACCAGCGCGAAAGCTGACAAGTGCCTACAGCAATTTTTCCGTCTCGGCCTTGATGGCCTCAATGGAAACAGCGTCGCCGGACACGCGCGACACGCATTCCCCGCCCTTGTAGAACAGGATGGTGGGCACGGCCATGACGCGCAGGCTGATGACCAGGCGGCGGTTTTCCGCCACGTTGAGCTTGCAGAATTTCACCTTGCCGTCATATGCGGCGGCCAGCTTTTCCACTTCGGGCATCAGGGCCAGGCAGGGGCCGCACTGCGGGCCCCAGAGGTCAACCACGCAGGGCATGGCGCTTTGCTGTACTTCGGCCTCAAAATTTTCTTTATCAACAATAATCATTTCCTACCTCGCTTGCTTGCGTACGATTACAATGTACCGATAAAGGCGGGCCGGGGGCTGTGCCGGACGCTTTGGCACAGGCGGCCCGCCTGTCGGAGGATTATATGTATCCGGCGGCTTTCAGGATTTCACGGGCCTTCTCAAGATGGGTCACAGCCAGCTTGACCACAGGTCCGGTGCAGCCCATGGCCGCCTCGGCGTAGATGTTTTCCTTCCACAGGCAGTGTACCGCCTGCTCAAGGTCCAGCACGTCAATGCCGTGGATCTCTTCATCCGTGGGTTCGGCGGGCGGGGCCTGCACGGTTTCGGCCGAGGCCACCCCTGCAGCCTTTTCAAAGGCGGCCAGTTCATCGTCCAGCCCGGCGGCCCTGGCCCGGCGCAGTTCTTCGGCCACCACGTCGGGCAGGTTGCCGCGCACGGCAGCGGCCGTATAGGCCAGAGCATTGGCCATGACCGGAGCGCCCGAAGCGCGGGAAACGATGCTCACCACCCGGTTCCAGCCTTCGCCCACAGAGGGGCCGTAGCCCCAGCCCGTGGTTTCGTAGGCTCCGCCGGAGGTAAAGGCGCTGAAGAGCTTCATGAGTATATTGCCCGTGAGCGTGTCCGTGACGCACACGTCCACAGCGCCAGCCAGAAGGTCGTTGCCCCGCAGCAGCGAACCGCCGTCGCCACGGACGCTCTGTCCCAGGCGCAGGTCGTAGCCGCGTTCCGCCATGCGGTTCAGCGCCCGCAGCACCTGCGGGGCCGCGTCCACATTGAGCACGCCCACAGCGGGGGACGTAAGACCCATGGCCCTGGCCACAGCCATGCCCAGCACGGCGTTGCGCAAGAGTGCCTGCTGCCTCTGGGCCGCGCTCATGCCCGTGGTGCAGGCCACAAACATGGCCTTGCCGAAAGCAGGAGTCAGAACGCGGCCCACCGTGGTCACGCCCAGGGGGAAGGGATAGTGCAGGGCCACCGCGCCCTGGATATGGCCGTCTTCCAGGGCTTTTTCCATCCCCGCAGCCAGTTCATTGCCTTCGCAGCCGGTTTCGATCCAGTCCATGCCCGCAGGCACGAGTCCCGCAGGCCGTGGCCCCACGCCGACCACGGTCAGTGCGGCGTCCTCCTTCATGGCCACAGCCGCCGCCGAGAGGAATTCCGTATCCGAATGCTCGCCGCCAGCGGCCATGAGGCCGATGCGGCACGGCGCGCGTCCACTGCGCGCCCGCGTGACCAGATCCTCAAGGGCCTTGCCGAGGATGGCCCGCCTGTCGTTTTGACTAGCCATACGCCTGCCTCCTACTGACCCTTTTGCAGGTTGGCCGCCACGTCGCTCAGGGCTGTCAGCAGCAGTTCGGTCACATCCTGCTGGCTGACGTTCTGCGCCTGTGCCGCGCTCGTGCCGGGGGCTTCCATAATAAAGGAAGCGCCGTCGGCCAGGTTGGTCAGGCGGCCCAGGAACAGGCTACCCTTGCCTATGATCATGGCGCGCTTGATGCGGCCTTGTTTGATATCTTCAATGGCGTGGCCCACATAGGGTACGCCGGAGGGGATGTGCCCCTGGATGGGGGCAAAGCCGGGCATGCCGTGTTCCGCCACAAACTTGGGGATGTCGGCCCGATCTATCTGCCCCTTCATGACCGCGAGGGCCGCGATCATCTTGTAGTTGGCCTCGGGCACGTTGCCCGCGCCTGCGGGCAGGGTGACTTCGGCGTTGTGCAGTTCAGGGGCGTACTTGTCCACATCCGTGAGTTTCAGGCCCACGCGGGACAGGGGCTCAAAGGTCAGGGCCGAGGTGATGGCCTGGGGCGAAGCCCCCGCGCCCACCGAATGCTTGCCGATGCCTTCCAGCCGCATGACCGGGGTCTGGCCGTCGTCGGGGGTCAGCAGCAGGGCGAAGCTGCCGATGCAGTTTTCAAGCGGAACAAAGCCCTTCTTGATATGGTCGCGGGCGTTCATGTAGAGCTTGGGCACAGAGCCGCCGCTGACCACGACCACATTGGGCCGCACGCCGCTGGCCACCATGCCTGCCGAAGTGATGAGGGCGGTCACGGGCCCGGCGCAGAAGCCGCGCACGTCAAAGCCGCTGGCATTGACGCACTCGGCTATTTCGGCCAGGGCCTTGGCCATGTTGCCGCCGCCGCGCTGCATGGAGTCGCCCACGGCTTCTTCGGAGCATTCCACCACAAAATCCACGTCGGCAGGAGCCATGCCCGCATTCTTGATGAGGTGCAGCAGGGCCAGCACGCCGCTGGCCTTGCTGGCCAGATTTTCCAGCATGACCCCGGCTTCCAGGTTTTCATCCGTATCGTGGGCCCGGCGGCAGCAGGCCACCAGGGCGTTTTCAAAGTAGAGCGGCAGGGCGTGCTGCTTTTCAATGACTTCCAGCAGTTCGGCTGCGGGCCTGCCTTTTTCCAGACGGGCCAGCTGCTTTTCGCCCATGACTGGGTTGCGAGCCAGCTTTTCGGCTACTGCCGCGGCAAAGCCCTGCTCCAGCCAGATAAGGTCAAAAACGTCGCAAATATCCATAAGCCCGATGAACTCGTCTTCGGGCATGATTTCGCCAAATTTTCCATAGCGTTGCGGATCGCCCAGATTGTCGATCCAGGGGGTTGGGGCCTGTTCCAGTTCGTCGAGGCTCATGCCGCCCACATAGGTCTTGTTGGGGGCGTAGGCAGCGGCCTGTTCCCAGGTCTGCGCGTGCTTGGGCAGTTCGCGCAGAAATTCCGAATCGGGCTTGGAACGGCGTTCCTGAGCGGGAGTGCCGCCATAGTGCAGGGCCAGTTCCGGCGCGAAGTTCAGGCAGTATGCGGCTGCCTTGATGCCAACAGTTGTCATGTCGCTATCCTCCTGCGCCCTTAGTGTTGTAGATACGCGTACGCCGCCATGGCGGCCCGCGCCCCGTCGCCCGCCGCCGTCACCACCTGCCGCAGCGAGGTGTCGCGCACGTCGCCAGCGGCAAAGATGCCGGGTACCGAGGTCTGCAGCTTGCTGTCGGTAATGATCCAGCCAGCGGGGTCGGTTTGCAGCAGGCCGTGCAGGTATTCGGCATTGGGCAGGGTGCCGATGAAGATGAACACGCCGCTCAGCGGAATTTCGCGTTTTTCTTCGGTTTTCACATTGCGCACCACGATTTTTTCCACCATGTCGCTGCCTTCGATGGATTCCAGCACGCTGTCCATGACGGGTACGATCTTGGGGTTGGCCATGGCGTGTTCCACCACCAGCTTGTCGGCCCGGAACTCGTCGCGGCGGTGCACAATGTAGACCTTGGAGGCAAAGCCCGTGAGGTAGCAGGCTTCTTCAACGGCGGTGTTGCCGCCGCCAATGACGGCCACTTCAAGGTCTTCAAAAAAGGCGGCGTCGCACACGGCGCAGTAGGAAACGCCCATGCCCGTATATTTCTTTTCGCCGGGGCAGCCCTGCTTGCGAAAATAGGCCCCGGTGGCCACGATGACGGCCCCGGCGGCGATTTCGCTGCCGTCCTTGAGAGTTATGATCTTCTGGTCGCCGCGCACTTCGAGCTTCTGCACCGAAGCCGAACGGAACTCGGCCTTGAAAAATTCCGCATGGGCGCGAAAGGCGTCGGCCAGACCCGTACCCGTGCCGTCGATGATGCCGGGGTAGTTTTCCACCCTGCTGGTGGTCAGTATCTGCCCGCCGGGGCGGCCTTTTTCCAGCACAAGAGTGTCAAGACCGGCGCGCTTGCCGTAGATGGCGGCGGAAAGACCCGCCGGGCCTGCGCCGATGATGACCAGTTCACGCTTTTCCATAAAAACTCCTTGTGGGTGGGCCGCCTGCGGCTGAGGCGTGTAGTGCGCCACCCGGCAAAAGCTGCTGCGTTTTTATCCGTTTTCCGCTCCGGCAGACCGTGTGGGGGGGGGTAAGTCCACGGCCCGCCGGAGCGTTACCGGGGGGGGGTTAAAATACTGTCTGTCCGTCCACCTTGGTGGTCAGCGCCTTGAAGGCCTTGAGCACCAGTTCGCGGCGAAGGTGCTTTTCTTCAGCAGGGGACAGTTCAGGGTTGCCCAGGGGGTAGGGTATGGAGACCGTGGGCACGATGCGGTTGGCCCCGATGCTCAGGGAAATGGGAACAATGGTGCACATGTGGACCACGGGCACATCAGCGGCCTCTTCAATGGCCTTGGCGAGCGTTGCGCCGCAACGCGTGCACGTGCCTCACGTGGAGGTGAGGATTACACCATCCACATGTGCGGCCTTGAGTTGTGAGCCTATTTCGGTGCCGAACTTGCGGGAGTTGGCCACGGAGGTGCCGTTGCCCACCGTGGTGTAGAACACGTTGTAGAGCTTGCCGATCTTGCCTTCCTTTTCCAGATCGCGCAGCACGTCAATGGGCAGCACGCGGTCGGGGTCCTGGTTGGCATAGGTCTGGTCGTAGCCGCCGTGGGCGGTCAGGTACTTGCCCTTCTCAAGATCATTGACGCCTTCAATGCTGTACGCGCCGTAGTTCTGCGCCGAGGAGGCGGCGATGTGGTCGGGGTTGCCTTCGGGCACAATGCCGCCAGAGGTGACCAGGGCGATGGTGGCCTTGCTGAGGTCGGCGATGGCCGGGCGGGGCTCCACACGGTCAAAGATGGGCATGGCGTATTCCGTCTTGAACGGTTCGCCCTTGATCTTCTTGATCAGCATGCGCACAGCGCGTTCCGCGCCGGGTTCTTCGTAGAACATGTTCTTGCGGATGCCCTTGGGGAAGATGCCCTCGGCCTCGGGATCGGCTATTTCTTCGCCGCGCAAAAGCTTGAGCATGGCCGCAGCCATGGCTGGCACGGCCTTGGCCATGCCTCGGGCGCTGTCGGAAGTTTCAATGATGGTCACTTCCTTGCGGTACAGATCAACGCCAGGGCTTTCACGGTACATGCCGCTGACCACAGGCAGCCCCAGCTGCTTGTTGACAGCCGCGCAGACAACGCCGCAGGCCGTGCCGTAACGCCCGGCATTAAAGGCAGGCCCGGCGATGACGCCGTCCGCGCCAAAGCGCTTCACGGCTTCCACCATCTGGGCGGCCACCTCGTCCAGGTGGTTGGCGCAGTAGTTGTCGCCGCAGATGAACGTGGCGACTATTTCGGCCTGGTTGCCAAGGGCAGCCTTGAAGGCCGCGCCGGGGCCCACGATGCCTTCGCGCACTTCGGGGGTTATGTCGGCCTTTTCTTCACCGCCGATACCGGCAAAAAACTGATTGATATAGTGTATTAGCTTGTACGCCATGATAATCTCCTGCTCCTTGAGCCGGCTGCGCCCCCTTACAGGGTGCGGCCGCCGATGCGGTTGAAGCCCAGTTCGTTTGTCGCGCCAAGGATGGCCTGCAATTCCACTTCAAGGCTGCCGTCTTCGCGCACAGAGCCGAAGAAGCCGCCAGCAATGGTTTCAGCAGGAGCCAGGTCGCCGATAACCTTGGTCATGGGCGGCAGCACGATAAGCTCGTTGGCGTTGCCGGCGGTGACGCAGGCGTCGCCCTCGGGGCACGAGTCGGCCAGGGACTGGCTTGAGCCGTCGCGCCCGGCAAACTCGTCCGTGATGAGCACGGTTCTGATGCCAGCCTGCTCGGACTTGCGGCAGTTCATGATGAGGTCGGCGTCCGGGTTGCCGAAGCCTTCCTCGCTGATGACAACGGCGTCGACGCCGAGCATGCGGGCCAGCTTGACCGCGTAGGAAGAGCTGCGCTTCTTGTCCGCCAGGGTGACGTTTTCATTGGTGATAATGACGCCCACGAAGTTGAGTTCCTTGCCGTGATGCGCATAAAGGCTTCTGATCACGGGGTTGTTCAGGTGGACGTAGGTGCTGTTCTTGTCGCAGGCGGACACGCAGTTGCCGGAAATGATCGCGCCGTCCATAATTTCCGTGGGGCTGATCATGGTGGGCAGGATGCGCTTGGCGTCCACGCCGTAAACCCAGGTGTCGTGCAGCAGGCCCTGGGATTGCAGCATGTAGATGTAGGCCACCTTGGGCAGGCCGGGGTGGGCGTGCATGGCCTCGCTGAACGCGGGAAAATCAAAGGTTTCCACCTTGTCGGCCGTGGCGCCCTTGCAGGCGGCGGCAAGATAGTGGGCGGCGCGCAGTCCGGCACGGCGGAAGCACGCTTCGCACTGGTGCGGTTCCATCTCGGCCACGGGTGACAGCGAGATGGTCAGGTTGCAGGTCTTTGAAAACGGCGTGTAGTCCGCGCCGGGGCCGGTCATGTCCACAATGCCTTCCTGCGGGGCCACCACGCGCCCCGTGGTCAGCACGGCCATGCCGCTCAGGACCAGGGTCTTGCCTTCACCGGCGCTTTCCACATCGCCTATCCAGCCGGGGAAGACCTCGCCCGGCCCCTCCAGCTTGCAGCGGGGCTCAATGGCGTCCTTCACGGGCATGATGCGCGTGTTTTCGCCGGGATGGGCAGCGTCGATCTCGACTCCGCCGAGGCGTTCGTCCTGCATGAGCAGGGCAGTCAGTTCATCCTTGTTGACAGTAAGCACGCCGCCGCTGACGCCTGTGTGCGCGCCAAAGACCAGCTTGCTTATTGTGATTCGGTGCAGTTCCAGCTTCACGTTACATCTCCTTGTGGTGTGAAAGCACGCCCGGCGCGGGGGCCGGATGCCTTCCATTGAGGTTCAAAAGGCTTTTGATGCTACAGCCCAGGCTCTCAATAGTTGCGCGCAGAAGCTCCACGTCCACAAAGGCGCAGTCCCGTAAAGCGCTGCTGTCCATGCGTATGGGCGCAAGGGCGGCAGCGGCGTCGTAACGGGCCTGAGCCTGCTCAATGAGTTCAAGAGATGTGATGTCCACCGGAGCGGGGGCTTCGGAAGATGGGAGGGCACAAGATGACAGGATCAAGGAACGGTACGGCATCTGCCGGGGCAGAAAGTTGCCGTACAAGGGATGATTGGCAAGACGCCAACCCTGGTGGATCTGATCGCGCGCCGCGCGAATGACAGACGCGGCTCAGCCCGTGATGAGCGTGACGCTCAGTCCCTTGGGGGCCATCTCCTGAAAACGGGGATTGTTGGAAATAAGGACGTGAAGCATAAGCGTACCTGCGGTTTAATGGCACGCCCTGTCTCCACAAGTGGATTCAGCAGCACTAAGATGCGCGATTCTTTTACCTGAGAGTTTCAGCCTTGCGGCTTTGCCCCTTCGGTGCCCCTGCTCTGGCATTCAGTGCAGAAGACTCTCTCGCTCACTTACCACGATTCAAAAATGTACTATTGAGAAAAAAGTGTCAAGCTCATGGGAGTAGAAATGATTTTTCACAATCGCCGCCTGCTGCGATTGTTTGGCTAACCAATTTATTTATAAGACAATAAAAATTTCCATTAGCAGCAGAATTTTTGTTGTGCTTTTTTCTGCGGCCATAATTTTGCCCGCCGTACCGCAAAGTAAAGCCCGCACGGGCCAATCCCGGCGGGCTGCTTCTCCTGACAGCGCTTCAGGGCGCGATCAGGGGCCAACGAAGGCCCAGTATATAGGTATGTAAAAAAGCCTTGTCAATATTTGTTATCAATATTAATACGCCCCACGTTGTACAGCCTGCCGAAACAGCCTGCAAAAACAGTCTGTTGCTACACCAAAATTTTAGCGCGCGCCCAGTGTGATGAATGACACCTTTCGCCGGGCACTGACGCCCTGTGCCTGCCTCAGAGTTTTGTGTTCGGCGCATGGGGGCTGGCGCCCCCAATGTCGTCCCAAGGCCGTCCCAAGGCCGTCCCAGACGCCGCAGCCTGCCCTACAAGGGCATGGCTGACGACAGTGCCGTCAGCGTCTGGGCCAGCGGTGCTTTGTCCTGCGGCACAACAAGGCCAAGCCGCAGATGGAAGGCATGGCCGTCTTCCAGCCGCGCAAAGGCGACGCCGTCCCTGCGTATGGCAGCAAAGGAGGCTGGCAGAAGCCCCATGCCTTCGCCAGCGGCGATACGGGCCAGCAGCACGTCGTGTTCCGTCGGCTCCTCAAGATATTGCGGCGTGAAGCCCAAGCGCGCAAAACGGGTTTTTGCGTAATCGAAAAATCCCGGATTGCTCTCGCGCCTGAACCAGAAGAGCGGCCTGTGACTGAAATTTTTCAGCGACACCGCCTCTGGCGCCGCATCCCCCGGCGCGAACCAGGTTGTGGGCAAAGCGGCCAGCATGGGTTCAGCGTACGGCAGTTCCCGCAGCAGCAGGCCGGGCGCGTCCAGCGGCAGGGCCACAAAGGCGGCGTCGAGCCTGCCTTTGCGCATGTCGCGCGCGAGCCTTGTGGAGGCTTCTCGCTGAATATGCAGCCCGCCAGCAAAGAACTCCGTCAAGCGCCGCTCCAGGCCAGCAAAGACTCCCTGTTCAAAGGCCGTGGTAAAGCCTATGCGCGGGCGCTGCTCCTGGGGGTGGATGTCCTCCCGCAGGCGTCTGTATATCGCGTCCTTCATCTGCAAAAGCGGCCTGACTATGGCCAGCACGCGCGCGCCCTCGTCTGTCAGCGTAAGCCCTTTGCTGTGGCGGACAAAAAGCGTCACGCCCAGCCGTTCCTCCAACTGCTTGATCTGCCGACTCAACGGCGGTTGCGCCATGAACAGCCTCTCCGCCGCGCGGCGCAGGCTGTTCTCCTCCGCCACCACAGAGAAGTAGTAAAAATGCCGTACATCTATGGCGTCGAGGGTTGATTCTGAAACGGTCTTAGTCATACCTAAAAGGTATCACAAAACAAGTATGATGCAAAGCGTTCAGGGCTGCCTATGTTTCAGGGGCGGTTTTCAGGTCAATCTGTTCAAAAGGGCGCGCGGTTATAAGGGCGCAGAGCACACTTTGCAGGAGTGCATACCCGTACTCGCCGTGCCCAATCCAAAAGAATACCAACTGCCAGGGAGGCAGAACACATGACACAACACTACGCAGCAATGCCCATTCGCGAACTTGGGGACGGTTTTTCGGCGTCAGCCATTTCCTTTGGGGCCATGGGCATGTCGGAATTTTACGGAAAAACGCCCGATGACGAAGCCAGCCTGGCGGTGCTTGACCGCGCGCTGGAGCTGGGCGTGACCATGCTGGATACTGCCGACATGTACGGCCGTGGGCACAATGAGCGGCTCATGGCCAAATTTGTCGCCCGTCACCCTCAGGAGCATGCCAGCGGACGCATCCGTATTGCCACCAAGTTCGGCATTGACCGTGATCCCGCCGATTCGTACAAGCGCAGCATCAACAACTCGCCGGACTATATCCGCAAGGCCTGCGAAGCGTCGCTGCAGCGTCTTGGCGTTGAGCGCATAGACCTGTACTACGCGCACAGGGTCAATACCGATGTTGACATCGCAGATACCATGGGCGTGCTCGCTGACTTGAAGCAGCAGGGCAAGATTGCGCACATCGGCTTGTGCGAGGTTTCTGCGGCGACCCTGGCCAGGGCGCACGCCGTGCATCCCGTGGCGGCACTGCAGAGCGAATATTCCTTGTGGACGCGCGAAATGGAGCATGAGGTCCTTCCCGCATGCCAAAGGCTGGGCATTGGTTTTGTGGCCTACAGCCCGCTGGGCCGGGGATTTCTGACAGGAAAATACTCTTCGCCGGAGGCCCTTGAGGCGGGAGATTTTCGGCGCTCCAATCCGCGCTTTCAGGCGGACAACCTCCGCCACAACCTGAAACTGCTGCCCACCCTGCAGGCCGTGGCCGAAAGGCATGGCTGCACACCGGCACAGATTGCGCTGGCCTGGCTTCTTGGCCGTTACCAGCACCTTGTGGTCATTCCCGGCACACGCAGCGTTGCCCGGCTGGAAGAAAACTGCCGTGCCGCGCATATTGCGCTGCCACATGAAGACAGTGCGCAGCTGGACGCCGTGTTTACGGAGCAGGCGGTGCATGGCCAGAGGTACCCGCAGGAAGGCATGAAGGGGGCCAATGCCTGAACATTGTCTGGCGAAGATCACGCCAGAACATAGTTGCGGTATTCGATATAAAGGCCGGGGCCTGCGCAAAAAACGCAGGCCCCGGTTTTGTATGGCAACTGCCATGAATGGCAGGGAGCAGGGAGTCAGCTACGGCATATTCAAGGTGAAACGCTCAGGCCACCGTACAAACAGGCGTTCCGCTGTGAGGGCGTTTGCGCAGCATGTTTGCACGGGTGTTGCCTTTCGGGCATGGGGTACCCTTGAGAGCGCATATGCCCCAGCGCAATTTCACTTTGAAATTGCTCTAGTCTTCCTGCTCCGCCAGGGGAAGCAGGGGGATAAGCCTTGCGGCAAGAAGTACAATGAGGCCCGCAAGACCAAAGCCCGTCAGGCCCACCAGCAGTTCGCCAATGGTGGGCACATAGGAGGCCGGCCCCGTGTACAGGGGATTGCCCTGTACCAGCATGCCCGGGAAGATGTCCGCCGGGTAGGCTTGGGGCGCAATGGTCAGCACGTACATGAGGGCCATGCCGCCCACGGCCGTGGCAAGAGCCGCCAGCAACAGGCAGACGCGGCTGCCCCGGAATGGAGGAGCCAGCAGCAGAATCAGCGGCAGCACCGTTCCCAGCGCCAGATAGCCTCCCCAGAACAGCAGGGGATAGACGCCGCCCGTGCAGAGCACAAAGGCTTCGTATCCACGCTGTGCGGGCGAAGCAATGCCGATGAGGTTCAGGGCCAGAACCATGTAAAAGGACACCGCTATGAGGGTGGCCAACAGGCCGCGGATGCGCCCTGAAGCCGCGTCAAGCCTGGCCTGGCGCTGCCCGCTGTATTCAAGGCCCGCCAGAACGAGCACAAATACGGCCAGACCCAGAGAAAGCGAAAGGGCGATGAACAGTGGAGGCATGATGGCGGAGTGCATTCCGCCGCGACCAGCCAGCACGCCGAACACCGAGCCTGTTCCCGTGGTCATGATGAGCCGCCACAAAAAGCTTGCCACGCCGAAAGGACGGACAATGCCGCCCTGGGGCGCGGCGAGCATCACAATGCCATACAGGCCGACAATGATGAAAAAGCCCGTATAGATGAGAATGTTTACGGCAAACACCGAGGTAAAGTTGAAGTGGGTAAGGGCCGTGAATATCTGGTCGGGCCGCCCCAGATCAATGAGAAGCGCAAAAAGCCCTCCGGCAAGCAGGGCCAGGGCAAGCAGGCAGGAAAGCCGTGAAAAGGGCTTGTAGTCCTGTTTGCCGAACACAGAGGCGATGGAGGCCACGTTAAGTGCGCCGGATGCCGCCACAATGCAGAAGGTGGCCATGGCCAGCGACAGGCCCCAGGGCACGGCATTACTCATGCCGGTGACGTAGTGGCCATTGCTTTCAATATGCCAGGTGGCCAGAAGGCCCGCCAGCGTGGCCAGAGCGCAGATGACGAGGCCAATGAGCGCCCGCCGGGAGAAAAGAATGCGACGGTAGGTTACGTATTTCATAAGTTCACCCCCACATAGCGCACGCTGGGATCAGTGCGCAGGTCTGCGCGCAGGGCGGCAGCGCCAAAAGCGACCACCCGTTTGGCAATGAGGCTTGTGGGGTCATTGAGATCACCAAAGAGAATGGCCTCATGGCCGCTGCGGGCACAGGCTTCCACACAGGCTGGCAACTGCCCCTTGCTGATGCGTTGCACGCACATGTTGCAACCCTCGGCCGAGCCCTTGCCACGCGGCGAAATCGGGCTCGGTTCCTTCACCTCTTCATGCGTGAAGCCGCGCGCCTTGAAGGGGCAGGCCATAACGCAGTAGCGGCAGCCGATGCACAAATGCTTGTCCACCAGCACGATGCCGTCCGCGCGTTTGAGGCTGGCCCCGGTGGGGCACACTTCAACGCACTGGGCATTGCCGCAGTGCTGGCACATGATGGGCATATGGGCCACATGTCCGGTTCCGGGATCAGTGACCTGCACCTTGCGGATCCACTGGGCGTCGGTGGCCGGGCGGCCATTGTCCGTGAGGCCGTTTGTGGCGGCGCAGGCATCCACACAGGCGGTGCAATCGCCCACGCATTTGCGTGTATCAATCAGCAGGCCCCAGCGCTGGCGTCCGGCTTCGTCCGCAAGGGCGGGACGCGCCGTCAGCAGCACGCCGGGCGCAAGCAGGGTTGCGCCCGCTCCCAGCAGGAAGCGGCGGCGCGACTGTATGCAGGATTCCCCTGCGCACGCGGTTTTTCTGTTTTCATTGGCGCTCATTTTCCCGCTCCTTTGGCCGCCTGTTCCTGCGTGTACTTCTGCCATTGCTGCAAGCGCGCCTTTATGACATCGGCATTGCGCACTTCGGGCGACATGACGGCGGGGTCCGTGGTGGGCAGGGACGCGTGGCAGGTGAAGCAGTTGATGGAAACACCCGCCTTGACGTGGCACTGGTTGCAGAAGTGGCGCGGGTCGGCCGCGCTCACGGGTTTTTCTCCGTCACGCACGATGTGACAGGTGACGCAGCGCTCTATGGTATTGTCTTCCTTGCGCGTCGTGGCGCGTGCGGCATGGGTCATGCCGTCGAGAAGCAGCTCTTTGTGGTTTTTGCGCATGATCTCCGGGTTTTCAGACCAGTGACCGCGCACAAGCTTCTGTTGAGGCACGGGCGGGGCCGCTTCGGCCGCGACCGCCTCGTGTGGGGGCGTTGCAAAAAACACCCCCGCAGCCGCCAGCAGCGCCCCCAGCAGCAAGGCTGGCAAAAGACGATGCCGCACTATGGTATTGAACTGTTGCATGGCTTGTCCTTTGTTTTACTTCACCGGCACAAAGTGCTTGCTTACAACGTCCTGACCTTCGGGCGACAGCATGAAGTCGAAGAAAGCCTGAATGTTGCCTGTTGGTTGCAGCGTGATGAGCGTCAGGGGGCGCTTGAGCGGATATGCGCCGGATTGCACGGCGGCTTTTTCCGGCGCAGCGCCGTTGACTTTCAACACTTCCACGCCGGGTATGGCAAAGGACAATGAAGAGGCCGTAATACCGGCAGGGTCTTTGGCCACATCGGCGACGCAGTCGACCGCGTCGTCAAGTTCCACCAGCTTGCCGTAAGCATCCCCACGCAGAACCATATCCTGAAAGGCTTTCACCGTGGCGCGGCCGCCTGCAAGGGCTTCGCTGTACACCACAATGGGGGCGTCGGGGCCGCCAAAGGCTTTCCAGTTGGTTTCCCTGCCGCTGAAGATGGCGCGCAGCTGCTCCATGCTCAGTGTCCGCACGGGATTTGAGGGATGCACAAACACGCCCATGACGTCGTAGCCAATGACCTGCCATGCCACGACCTGAGCTTTTTCCTTGTCCGTAATGGCGCTGGCCAGACCGCCCATGGACACCTTGCCCGCGGCCACGGCCTTGAGCCCGGCACCCGCGCCAGCTATGCCCATTTCGCCAAAGGGCACACCCGTGTGCGCGGTAAACAGCTTGGCGGCTTCGGGCATGATCATGCTGCCCACGGTTGATGCGCCCTCATACGTCAGCGGCGACTGAAGCTCCTGACGCGTCTTTTTGAGGGCCACAGGGGCAGGCACGTTGGCTTCGGGGCTGTCGGCCATGTTGAAGGTGGTGGAGAGGGGAGCGGGTTCAAACTTGCGGTGGCAAAAGCCGCAGTCGCGCGAGACCACAACCTGGTTGTGGCAGGTAAAACACGCCACGCCCTTGAAATGGTCTTCCATGGTTATGTGGGCCTTCTGCGCCGGAGGAAAGATGGAGACATGGCAGTCGTTGCAGACAAAGCCCTTGGATGCATGCAAGGGGCCGTCAAAAACGACCGTGCCCTGTCCGCCGCCGCCGTAACGGAGGGTCTTGCGTTCCGTTGCCCCGGCAGGCGCTGCCATGAGCGCCACAAACAGGAGCAGCAGAAGCGTTTTGTAAAAATGCCGCATGCTACGCCCCCATGAGGATGGACGAAGAAACATTGCGCAGGTTGGGCGTGGCGGTCAGAACCATCATGGCTTCAAGTTCCTGCTTGATGGCTTCGAGCATCAGGGTGACGCCGGCAGCGCCGCCGCCGTGCGCGCCACGGATAAGGGGACGGCCGATGAGGCAGGCGTCCGCGCCAAGGGCCAGCAGCTTGAGTACGTCAGTGCCGCGCCGCACCGCGCCGTCGGCGAAAATAACGGTATGTCCCTTGACCTTGTCGGCAATGGCGGGCAGCACTTCGGCCACGCCGGGGGTGTAGTCCAGCACGCGGCCGCCGTGGTTGGACACCACAATGCCCTTGGCTCCGGCGTCCACAGCGCGCTGTGCTTCTTCAACGGTCATGATGCCCTTGACGATAAAGGGCAGGCTCGACGCGCGCGAAAGTTCGCGGATCTGGGCAAAGGTTTTGGGCTCCACGGTCTGGCCAGGCAGAGCGCGGGCGGCGCGTCCGGCGGAGTCCACGTCCATGCCAAAGGCCACAGCGCCGGCTTCTTCCATAAGGCGCACGCGCTTGATGACTTCTTCCTGCGTGCGGGGCTTGAGGATGGCGATGCCCTTGCCGTTGTAGGCAGCCTTGAGCACGTCCATGCGGCGCTTGAAGGTTTCAATGGGGTCGCCGATGCCGTCCGCGGCCAGACCCAGCGTGCCAGCGCCTCTACAACCGCCAAGAATGGCATTGATGTAGTCCTCTTCGGTCATCTTGCCGCCCATGTTGTACGTCACGCCGCCAGTGGCGGCGGACAGCAGGGGCATGGACAGCTTTTCGCCGAAGATTTCCACGGCAAGGTCGGGCTTCTTCATATCATGCAGGGTGCGCATGTTCAGCTTGATATGATTGAGCGCGTCATAGTTGTTCTTGAAAGCCTGGCCCGAGCCAATGCCGCCAAAGCCGGGCACTTCGCCAGCACAGGCGACGCCATTGCATTCGGGGCACACGCGGCAGCGGGGGTAGAGCTTTTCACGGGCCACGCGCAGCACTTCCGCCATGGTCAGCTTGCCACCGGCGGGCGCGGCGGCTGGCGCAGCGGCCACAGCGGCGGTGGCCGCCTGGACTTCCGAAGCAAGCAGCGGGGCCACGGCTACGCCAGCACCAATGGCCATGGCGTTTTTCAAAAATTCGCGGCGGTCAAAACCATCAATCTTGTTGTCCTTGTCCATGCCTGATTCCTTGTGAGTTAGTGGTACATGAAGCCGTGTGGGCCGGTCTCTGACCCCGGCGCAGCCCTGCGTGTTCACTCCGGCGGGGCACGCTTGAGAATGTGTGCCCCCTGCGTGAGGATATCCCCCGGTACCGACAGATAACTGCCAGTAACTGCCTGTATCGGGCAGTACCGGCCAGTATCGGGCAGTACCGGGCAGTACCGGCGCATGCCCCGGCAAACGCAGGCGCTGCCGTTGTGATTCGCAGTTGCGCTGTCGTCGCGTGAGGTGGCTTGGTGGAGGTGTGCCAGCCCATCAGGCTACGAAGGCTCTGCGCTTGCGCTTGCCGGGACATGCTCACGCGCCGTTATGTCCTTTGAATGACATCAACCTAGAGCAAGGAATGGGCCTTGTTAGTTATTTCAGTTGGTTAGCTGGTTTTTGCGCTGAACAAACGTGAAATATAGCGCAAAACGGGATTTTCGCGTTCCGATTCAGAACGTGAAAATCCCGCATACATGCAGTTATCTGGTTTTATAGGTATTTTTTAATGAACAAAAATGGAACGCACGCCCGTATGGTGTTCAATCAGGCAGTCTCAGGCGGCCTGATGCCGTAGCGTTTCATCTTCGAATAGAGGGTCGTTCGGCCTATACCGAGTCGGGCGGCGGCATCCTTGCGGCTCCAGGCGCACTGTTCCAGCGCCTCGCGAATGGCGGTCGCTTCCTTGTCCTCCAGGGTCTGGGCAGCAGCGGAGTGGGAGATGGAAGACGGGCGGCCTGATGCGCCCGGCACGTTGAAGACGCGCATGCGCTCCGGCAGATCGGCAGGGGTGATGGCACCGTGGCGGCTCAGGGTGGCGCACTGCTCCAGCATGTTTTCCAGTTCACGCACGTTGCCGGGCCAGTCATAAGCCATGAGCAGCCGCGTGGCGGCGGGGCTGAGCGTGCAGGGCTGGCGGCCCGTGCGTTTGGCCAGACTTTCCAGAAAGTGCCGCGCCAGCAGGGGCAGGTCGCCTGGCCTGTCCCGCAGGGGCGGCATTACCAAGGAGATGACATCAAGGCGGTAGTACAGGTCTTCGCGGAACTGCCCCTTGCGCACCTCGGCGGCCAGGTCGCGGTTGGTGGCGGCCAGCACCCGCACGTTGACCGTAAGCGTTTCTTCGCCGCCCACCCGCTCGAACTGCCGGGTCTGCAATACGCGCAGCAGGCGAACCTGGGCCACGGGGGAGATTTCGCCTATTTCATCCAGAAAGACCGTGCCGCCGTCAGCCTGTTCAAAGCGGCCGGGCTTTTGCCGCAGCGCCCCGGTGAACGCGCCTTTTTCATAGCCGAAAAGCTCGCTTTCCAGCAGGCTTTCAGGGTAGGCGGCGCAGTTGATGACCACAAAGGGCTTTTCTCGACGCCCGCTGAGCTTGTGGATGGCTCTGGCGGCCAGTTCCTTGCCCGTGCCGCTTTCGCCGGTGATGAGCACCGTGGCGTCGCTGGAGGCCACATCGGCGATGCGCTGGAAAATGGCGCGCATGCGGGATGAGCGCCCCAGCATGCCGTTGAAGTTGTCCACGCCTTCGTGCAGGCGTTGCCCCCGCGATTCCTTTTCATAACGCAGGGCGCGGCTGATGCTGCCCGCGATCTGGTTCAGCACAAGGGCCAGGGCCGCCAGATCGGCCTCGTCCATGCCCTTGGGGCCGTGCCCCGCCATAAGCGCGCCGCACAGCACATGCTCGTGTACGATGCACACTACGGTCTGGCAGGGGCAGGCGCTTACCTCCGGCGACGCGAGGGGCTCCTTGAGTCCGCTGGTGGTAAAGATATTCTCGCGCCCTTCAAGCAGTTGCAGGGCCGAATCCCAGGCGTCGCGGCCAAAGAGGGGCGTGCACGCGCGGCCCTGGGCCGTAACCACACAGTTTCGGTCATGCTCAAGAAAAAGCAGGCAGTAGGGAACAGGGGCTATATCGCTCAGATAGTCCGGCAGGCGGCGGGCCATGATCTCAAGCCCGTCCAGGGCCGCAAAGGCCGTAACAATGTCATTGCACAGGCGTAATTGCCGGTGCGAGCGTTGCAGTGCCGCCGCCTGCGCCTCCATGGAAAGCATGGTTCCCTCAAGCTTTTCGCTCATGGAGTTGAACGCGCGGGCCATGACGGCCACTTCATTTTGCCCGTATACCGCCACGCGGGTGGTGAGGTTGCCCCGTCCCACAGAGTCCAGAGCACGTGACAGCGCGGCGAGAGGGCGGCCCACCCGGCGCAGCCAGAGGGTGCCCGCTACGAGGGCCAGCAGGAGGATGATGAAGGTGAGCCCGGCGGTCTCTTTCCACAACTGGCTGATGCGCATTTCAATGTCGTGCTGCGAAAAGCCCATGCGCAAGACGCCCGCATGGCCGTCAAGCAGCGGCCAGGCGATTTCGTGATACCTTCTGCCATTGGACAGGGTCACAATGCGCTCGGTAACGCCAGCGGGGACGCCTTTTTCTTCCCGCACCCCGGTTTCGGCCGGGGCATCGTGCGCTTCTCCCGTCTTCACGGCCGGGGGCAGCAGGATGTCCGGCATGCGGTGCTCAAGGGTGTGCGCGTACACGCGCCCCTGAACTTCCAGCAAGGCGTAGCCCTGATCAAGGTCGCGATCAAACTGCGTATCAAGCAGGCGCTGGACGCCGATGATGTCGTTGATGAGCACCATTTCGGCAATGGGGCCGGAAAGGCTTTGGGTTATGCTGCGGGCGTGCCGGGTCAGGGCCTGTTCCAGGCTCTGGGAATAGCGCTGGGCTGCAATAAAGGCTGTCAGGAGGCAACTGGAAACAACCAGAACTCCCATTGCCAGCAGAACCGTGGCCTTAAGGGAGAGTTTGCCCATGCGAAGGCCCCTCGGGAGAAAGCGGCGCCGCCATGCGGCGCACATTGGCGTACCAGGCATCCTCTGGCACCACAAAGCGGTCAATGCGCAGATCCTGCAACATGGCGCGCCCCTCCGGGCTTTCGTGCATATGCAGCAGGATATCGCGGATTTTGTCGCGCTTGCTGTCGTCCATGCCCGCTGCGGTGACCACAGGGGGGATGGCAAACGTGCCGGATTTGACAAGTACCCTGGTTTTTCCTGTTATTTCAGGCCGCCGGGCTTCGCTGTAGTCCCATACGAGGCTGTTGACGGCAGCGGCGTCCACCAGGCCGCGCGCCACCGCCAGTATGGAATTGTCATGGCTGTGGGTAAAAATGGTGCTGCTGAAAAACGATTCAGGAGACTGCCCGGCCTGGCGCAACAAAAAAACAGGACTCAGATAGCCGGTGTTGGAGTCGGGGTCTGTAAAGGCAAAAGATTTGCCGCGCAGGTCGTCCAGGCTTTTGGCCTGGCTTGAGGCATGTACGATGACATAGGACTGGTAGGTGCTCTCACCCTGCACAACCGGCATGGCCAGAAGGTTTTGCCCGGTATCCACAGTGTCCAGGGCGTAGGGGCCGGAACAGATGAAGGCCATGTCTATGCTGTTGCTGTGCAGCAGGTCGCGCACCTCGGCATGGGTTTTTCGCTGGACGAATTCGAGTTCCATGCCCAGTTTGCTGCCAAGATACTGCAGCAGCCGAAAATAGGACTCAAAGGTGTCACTGGGGGACATCATGGGGGCCACAGCCACCCTGAGCCTCTGGGCTGCGCCCGGAACCGGCGGATCCTGGGCAAACGTGGTTGCCGGCAGTGCCCAGGTGGAGAGCAGTATATAAAAAAACAGCAGGATGCGAAGATGCATCATTCACTTCTCCTGGCGCGGAAAGGATGGGGAAGGATCGCGCAAAAGGTGGATGCGCCCATGGTAGCTTGAGCGTCATTGTATGTAAACGCCGCCAGGGGAGCGGGCCATGGGAGCTTCGGCGTCTTGCGCTGCAAAGGCTCAACGTGAGCAGCAGGAAATGAAGGGAATGTAAAAGCCCTTACGATTTTTGTCGTAAGGGCATGAATTCTTTATGGTGCGCCCGGCGCGATTCGAACGCACGGCCTTTGGCTCCGGAGGCCAACGCTCTATCCAACTGAGCTACGGGCGCACAAGATTTGTTTAGATATGCCGACTCGCTCCTGCTGTCAAGGCCGCCTGCGTGCGGGGATTCCGTGATTCTGCACAAGCCCCGTCTGTCGGGACGCAAGCTCGCTGGATGGAGCAAAAGAATGGTAGAAGCAGGCAGGCCACGCACCCCAGGCAGGGGAAGCCGCAAAGCAAAATTGGGCGGCGCGCCGTTGTTTGCACGGCGCTTCTTTGTCGGGTATGCATGAGCAGGGAGACTGGCGGGCTTCACCGGCTGCGCTGGTTGTTATTACGGAGAATACCATGTCAGACATTCCTTCACCGCCATGCGCGACAACACCAAGCGCAACAATGCCATGCGCAACAACACCATGCGCAACAACATCATGCGCGACAACACCATGCGCGACAACATCATGCGTACCTGGGGCGGCCAGCCAGCCAGCCCGCACGGAGGCGGCACAGACGCCCGATCCTTCTGTGCGTGACATTCTGGTGGGCGTCAGCGGCGCAAGCGGCATGCCGCTGGCCGTATGCCTTCTGCGTTGCCTGGCGTCCATGCCTGCCGTGCGCGTACACTGCGTTGTCTCACACGGCGCGCAAGCCGTGTTGCGCGCCGAATGCGGGAGCGGGCCCGAACTGCTGACCACGCTTGCCAGTCACAGCTATGACGCCGACAATCTTGGGGCCGGGCCGTCAAGCGGTTCGTGGTGGCGCAGGGGGACAAGTCCGGCAGCCATGATTCTGGTTCCCTGCTCCATGGGCTCATTGGGGGCCATTGCGTCAGGCGCCACGCGCAACCTTGTGCATCGGTCGGCAGACGTGGCGCTCAAGGAGCGCCTGCCCCTGGTGCTGGTGACGCGTGAAAGCCCGCTTTCGGCCATACATTTGCGCAACATGCTCGCATTGAGCGAGGCCGGGGCCGTCATCATGCCGTTTTCTCCCGGTTTTTACCTGAATCCGCAAACCCTGGACGACATGCTGCTGTACATGTGCGGCCGCATACTTGATCAGGTGGGTCTGCCGCATGCTCTGGGCCGCTGGCCCGGATGACGGACACGGCAGATCGTAGCCACGAGGAGATACTTATGAGTGATATCAGATGGTTGGGACATTCAGCGTTCAAGATCAGCTGCAATGAGGCGCATGTGGTCATTGATCCGTTTCTGGCACCGCAATTCGGCCTCACGGTTGCCGATGTGGGCCCTGCGGATATTGTGCTCGTGACCCACGACCACGGCGACCATGTGGGCGCAGCCGCGGATATTTGCCAGGCCACAGGGGCCATGCTGGGCGCTGTGGTGGGCACGGCCCACAAGGCCGCCGCCGGGCTGCCCGACAGTCAGATACTCAACGGCATAGGCTTCAATATTGGCGGTACGGTGACGCACAAGGGCATCAGCGTGACCATGACCCAGGCCTTCCATACCAGTGATTCCGGGTGTCCCACAGGCTACATAGTGCGTATGCCCGATGGCCTCACGGTCTATCATTCCGGCGACACCTGTGTTTTTGGCGATATGGCCCTGTGGGGGCAGCTGTACCACATTGACGTGGCCCTCTTGCCCATCGGCGGCGTTTTCACCATGGACGCCCCCCAGGCCGCCCTGGCCTGCAAGCTGCTCGGATGCAAAAGCGTTGTGCCCATGCATTGGGGCACCTTTCCCGTGCTGGCGCAGAATACAAAGGCCTTTGAAGCGGAGCTGGCAAAACTTGCTCTGCCCTGCGCCTGCGTGACCATGGAGCCAGGGCAGACGCTTTCATTCCCCGTTGATGGCCGCTAAAGAATGCAATGAGTGAGGTAACTGCGCCAGCAGACAGGCGGGATACGCTGGCGTGCGCCTGCACGGCGGGCAACGGCGCCGCGTGACTTCGCATTGTTTCGTGGCCCGCGCAGGGCAAGGGCATTAACGAAGCACGGGTTAGAGAGCCTTTTAGAGAGCCTTCTCGAAACGCGCTGGTATTTCGTTTGGCAAGGCGCGATCTTTTTTTGAAGCAGGAGTGGACTCTTCTGTCCTCGACTGTTTCAAAAAAAGCGAAGCAACGCCGCCAAAAGGAATAAATCAGCGTTTCCTTAAAAGCAGGACGGCCGGTCTGCCATGGCAGACCGGCCGTCATTATTTTTTATTGCCTCGCGGCACTCCCCTGCCGCAGGGCCATCATGGGCAAACGCCCTCCACCACGTGGTTGTCCAGACCTACCTTGTGATGAGCGAAAGCGCCATCTGAGGCATGCTGTTGGCCTGCGAAAGCATGGCCACAGCGGACTGGGTGAGGATCTGGTTGCGCACGAATGACGTCATTTCCGTGGCCACGTCCACGTCGGAAATGCGGGATTCGGCAGCCTGCAGGTTCTGGGACTGGGTGGTAAGGTTGGAAATGGTGTTTTCCAGCCTGTTTTGCAAAGCGCCAAGGTGAGCACGGATCTTGTCCTTGGAGATTACGGCGGCATTGAGTCCCACCAGGGCCTTCTGCGCGGCTTCCTGGGTGGAAACCGTACGGGCGTCAGACTCGGTGGTGAATGCCTTGGCCTGGTTGCCCACACCCAGGGCCGAGGCGGTGCTCGTGCCGATCTTGATGTAGTAGTAGTCTTCCGCCGAGTCGTTCATGGTGCCGAAGTGGACCTTCATCTTGCCGGTCGATTCCATGGCAGCCCCGCTGTGCGTGTCGCCAGACAGGCTGCCGTCCAGCAGCTTGATGCCGTTGAAGTCCGTGGCATTGGCGATTCGGGTAATTTCCGAAGCCATGGCCTGGTACTCCGAATCGATCATCAGGCGCTGCGTGGAGTCATAGGTGCCGGTGGCGGCCTGTTCGGCCAGTTCCTTCATGCGGATGAGCTTTTCGTCGATGACGCTCAGAGCGCCGTCAGCTGTCTGGATGAGGGAAATGGCGTCATTGGCGTTACGCACGCCCTGTTGCAGGGCGGCGATGTCGGTGCGCATCAGTTCGCGAATGGCGAGGCCGGCGGCATCGTCAGCCGCAGAGTTGACGCGCAGGCCCGTAGACAGGCGCTGCACCGAGGTGCGCAGATTGCCATAGTTGGCTGTCAACGTGTTGGTCACTTGCGTGGCCATCTGGTTGTGATTGATATACATACATTCCTCCATGAATGCTGTACGTCCCAGGCGGCGCGAAATGCCAACGCGTCCTTGCGTAGTACCGCCTCTGCCAGTCCTATCGGCCATAATGCAAGAGGCATTAGGGGGAGAAGAAAATTCCCTCTGGACGGCGTTTCGCGGGGCGGCAATTATTGCCGCATAAAAAGGGCCTCCGCCACAGTGGCGGAGGCCCTTGCGGGTCGGAGCGTCAGACCCGCGCGGAGGAGGATAGGGCGTCGCGCATATGCGCGGCTTCGCTCACGGGCTCAAGGCCCGGTGGTTTTTGGTCTGCGTTCCGGCGTCTACGCCGGATCAGGCCTTGGCAATTTCAATCTTTTTCACTTCCGGCAGGGCTTCAGCCTTGCGGGGGATGGCAATGCGCAACACGCCGTTTTTATGGGTGGCGCTTATGCCGTTTATGTCCACATCTTCCGGCAGGGCCAAAATCCTTCGGAAGGAGCCGAACACCCTTTCCGACACGCAGCAGTTTTCATTTTCTTCCGTCGTCTCCCGCTTTTTCTCGCCGCTTATGACAAGCTCACGGTCTTTCACGGAAACATCCACGTTTTCCGGTTCCACACCCGGCAACTCCACGTTCAGGACATAGGCTTTTTCATCGCCGGTCATGTCCATGCTGGGGCTGAGGGCTTCGTCCTCTTTCTGCCTGGGCCAGTCGCCACGCATGCTGTCCCAGGGCGTCAACATGCCCTGAAACAGGCCCTGGAAGAATCTGTCAATGTCATCGACCTTATGGCCAGTTCCTTCGCGTTGACGCAGTGCTTCGCGCGGTACAAACCACCGGTTGGGGATAAGACGCAGGTTGTTACGCATAATGCAAAACCTCCTGTGGAAAAAGTTATATCTGTAAGATAAATATAACTTTATATCTGTCAAGACCATGTTGAAAACTTTTTTGAAAATTGTGCGCCATCCAATAGAGGCGGCTGACAATAATTTGACTTTACCGCGTATCCACAACTGGCATGATTCCTGCTTTAGCACATGCGCAGGTTAGGGGGGCAGTTTTTACCTCGCGGCCACGAATTCCGCAGGAAATAAAAGGCCCATATGATTGGGGGCCCGCCAGCATTGAGATGTGGCGGGGTTAACAGGTCAAACCATCATCCGTTCGTTACTCGAACATTGTGCGGCGGCAGTCCGCAAGGAAGCGGACGCGCGCAAGCGCCGCCGGGCATGCAGAACATTCAAGGAGGAATGTCATGTATATCAATCACAATCAGATGGCCACGCAGGTGGCCAATACGCTGACATCGAACTATGGCAAGCTGTCAACTTCGGTGCAGCGTCTGTCCACGGGTCTGCGCGTCAACTCCGCGGCTGACGATGCCGCCGGCCTCGCCATTCGCGAATTGATGCGTACCGACATCGCCGCTCTGCAGCAGGGTGTGCGTAACGCCAACGATGCCATTTCCCTCATCCAGACGGCTGACGGCGCTCTGAGCGTCATCGACGAAAAGCTCATCCGCATGAAGGAACTGGCTGAACAGGCCGCTACGGGCACCTATGATTCCACCCAGCGTCTGATGATCGACTCGGAGTACCAGGCCATGGCTTCGGAAATTACCCGAATTGCCAATGCCACGGACTTCAACGGTCTCAAGCTGCTGGACGGAAGCCTGTCTGGCGACACGCACAGCGGGTCTGCCATGGAATCGACCGGCAAGATGAAGATCCACTTCGGAACCATGAACGACTCGGCGGAAGACTACTACTACATCCAGATCGGCACGAGCACCGCCTCGGCTCTGGGTGTGGGCAACCAGGCTACCGCTCACAGCAGCACTGCTGACGCCCGTACGGTTTCCACCCAGGAAGCCGCGCAGAAGGCTCTGGTGGGGCTGAATGCCGCAGTGGTCTCCAAGGACAAGATCCGTGCTCACCTTGGCGCATTGCAGAACAGGCTGGAAAACACCATCTCCAACCTTACCACCCAGTCCCAGAACCTGCAGGCTGCCGAATCCCGCATTTCCGACGTGGACGTGGCCACGGAAATGACGTCATTCGTGCGCAACCAGATCCTCACCCAGTCCGCTGTGGCCATGCTTTCGCAGGCCAACAGCATGCCTCAGATGGCCATGAAGCTTATTGGCTAACATGGATCGGCCCAGGCCGGACATGGTTGAGGGCGTGCCCCTGCACGCACACAAATGTCCCCGGAGGGCAACCTCCGGGGATACTTGCGTACAGGGCACCCGCCTGTCACAATAGAAAATGTTTCAGTGGTTGCTTTGTCAGACGGACAAAGGATCTTGCGCGTTTATGCCAGGGCAGTCAGGTCATATTCCGTATTTTCAACAATATCACATTCGACAAGGGCGCCGGGTGCAACACCCGGGCCGCTTACATAGGTGATGCCGTCCACCTCCGGCGCCTGAAGCCACACGCGCCCGCTGTGCAGGCCCGGCCATTCGGGATGCGGCGCGTCCACAAGCACCTGCATGCGGCTGCCCACGTGGGCTGCCAGCAGGCGCTCGCTGATGTCTGCCTGTATGTCCATAAGGGTGTCGCGCCGCCACTGTTTTACCTCGTCAGGCACCTGATCGGGCAGGGTGGCCGCCAGGGTGCCGTCTTCGGCGTAATAGGCAAAAACGCCCACATGCTGGAAGGCGCTTTCTTCCACAAAGCGGCACAGGCTTTCAAAGTGCTCTTCCGTCTCGCCGGGGTAGCCCACAATAAAGGTGGTGCGCAGCGCCGCCTGCGGCAAAATTTGCCGTACGGTATCAAGCACACGCCGGGGATTGCCTGCAAAAGGCCGCCCCATGCGGGAAAGCACATCGGGATGGGCGTGCTGCAAGGGAATGTCCAGATAGGGCAGGAGCGGTGCTCCGGTATCCCTGATAAGTTGCAGCAGTTCCGGGTTTACCCCGGTGGGATAGAGATACAGGAGGCGCAGCCATGCCAGCCCCTCTAGCCCCACCAGCTTTTCCAGCAGCAAGGGGAGACCGTTTTTATAACCAAGATCCGCGCCCCAGGACGTGAGATCCTGAGCTACCAGCGCCAGTTCACGCACGCCCTGTCCCAGCAGTGCCCTGGCCTCGTCAACTATGTGCTCGGCCGTGAGGGACTTGAGCCCGCCCCTGATGGAAGGAATGGTGCAAAAAGCGCAATTGTGCCTGCATCCCTCGCCCACCTTGAGCCATGCGTAGGACGGCCCTGTGGAAAGCAGACGGCCCCCGCCCGGCACAGACTCCGGCGGACGCGGCAGACCAAGGGCATCCGCCACCATGGACGGCCAGAGCGGCAGGGCCGCCGTGGGCAGCCACAGGTCCACCTCGGGCAGATCCTCGGCCAGTCCTTCCGCTCCATAGCGGCCGACCATACAGCCGCCCACCACAAGCAGAGGCTTTTTTTTGCAGGAGCCAAGGCGCTGTCCGGCATCCAGAACAGCGCGCAGGGATTCCCGAACCGCAGGATCGATAAATCCGCAGGTATTGATAAAGACGAGGTCGGCGCGGCCCATGTGCTCCACATGGGTCACGGGCACGCCCAATGAACCCAGCAGGCGCTCGCTGTCCACCCTGTTTTTGGGGCAGCCGAGGCTCAGTGTCCAGACTTTAAGTTTTTTCAGGCTTGTTTTGTATGTCATGAGGGGATTCTACAGATGAGGGGACGCCTTGTCACCAGTACTGGTTATTTGCATAATACGAACCTAAGTGTTAGGCTATAAGTTAGGAATTTCTCGCAAGAACGCCATAAATGGGCAAACATGCAATTATGAAAATCAATTTTCTTCAACGCCAACCCGAATTACCTGCCAACAACGCCGGCATGCAGTGCCTTTCCTCTGGTGCAGTGGAAACGCAGTGCTACTCCAGTGTCTTGCGTAATGTTTACGACGAAATATATCTGCTTGATTTTGTCAAAGATGAAGCGCGCGTGCTGTACAGGGGCAGCGACATTTTCCTGCCGCCAAAGGAAGGCGTCTCGCTGGCAAACCTGTTTGCCGAGGCAGCAGAAGGTCTTGTGCATCCTGACGATACCGAAGCCATGATGCGCTTCTGGGATCCTCTTGCCCGTCATGAACTTGAGGCGCAGGGGCAACCCTTTGCCACTCTTGATATGCGCAGAAAATCCCGTAATCAGGAATACCGCTGGGTGCGGATCACGGCCTTTCCCATCCGCCAGCCCGGCATGGATCACGGGGTATACCTTGTGTGCGTGCAGGATGTGGACGATCTCAAGCGGGCCTCAAGCATCATTCATGAAAACGACCTGCTGCAACGCCAAAAGCTGGACAACCTGCGCTACAAGGCAGTGGTTGACCATACACGGACCCTGGTGTTCGAATGGCGTGACAATGAACTCAGCTACATCAGCCCGCGTATTGCAGAACTGCTGGCTGGCGACTACAACGGGCGCATCCCCTTTGAGGTCTGGCGCGAGGACAATGTGCTGTACTCCGGCGACAGCACGGCTTTTGATACGTGCCTTTCGCGCCTTGCGCTGGGCATACGCTCCGGCGAGATGACCGTTCGCCTGCGCCGCCGCGACGGGCAGTTCATCTGGTGCAAGGTCACCTACACCTATCTGTCCGACGACACCCCTGGCGACCGGTACATCGGCACTCTCAACGATGTGGATGGCGTGACCCGCACCGAGCAGGCCCTGCGCCTGCGCGCCGAACTCGACCCCCTGACCGGCGCGTACAATACCCAGACGTTTTTTGAAAAAGTTGAAGCCGTGCTGCGCGACAACCCTGGCGAGCCCTATGCGGTTTTGCGGTTTGACGTGGCGGGCTTCAAGGCCATCAACGAGGCCTTTGGCCTGGAGGAAGGCAACCGCCTGCTGCGGGCTATCGCCCGCCTGATCCGCCAGCGCCTCAATCCTGAAAATGAGGCTTTTGCCCGCCTGACCGCCGATGTGTTCGCCGTGTGCATCACTGGCGGCGAAGACAAGATACAGCACTTCATCCACGCGCTTTCAACAAGGCTCGAGCACTATTCGGACACGTTCAGGGTCAAGCTTTTCTTTGGCGTCTGCCCGGTGGAAAACCGCCGCACGCCAGCCCATGTGCTCTGCGACTGGGCGTACCTGGCGCAGAAAACCATCAAGGGCAGCGACCTTACGAACTATGCCTTTTATGACGATGCCCTGCGCGAACGCCTGCACGGCGAGAGCTATATCACCGACCAGATGTACAGCGCGCTGGAGCACAAGCAGTTCAGGCTCTATCTGCAGCCCAAGGTGGAGATGTCCAGCGGGCGCATCGTCGGGGCCGAGTCGCTCGTGCGCTGGCAGCACCCCCAGGACGGACTCATCCTTCCCGGGCGCTTTGTGCCGCTTTTCGAGCGCAACGGCTTTATCGTGCGCATGGATGAATACATCTGGGATCTCACCTGCCAGAACCTGCGCATGTGGCTGGACAAGGGCTACAAGGCCATGCCCGTGTCGGTCAACGTATCCCGGCTACACTTCAACGACGGCACCCTGATCGACAAGCTGGTGCACTTGACGGACAAGTATCGCCTGCCCCGGCATCTCCTGGAACTGGAATTGACCGAAAGCGCCTTTTTTGACAACGAAAATGCGCTCATCCAATGCATGTACGAGCTTCAGAGCAGGGGCTTCGTCTTTTCCATGGATGATTTTGGTACGGGCTATTCCTCACTGAGTTCCCTGCGCGATCTGCCTTTTAATATCGTCAAGCTGGATCGCACGTTCATCAGTGACGGCACCGACAATGAACGCGGGCAGATCGTGGCCCGCAACACCATCGCCCTGGCCAAAGACCTGAAAATGAGCATTGTGGCCGAGGGCGTTGAAACCCTTGAACACGCCCGCTTCCTCATGTCCTGCGGGTGCAACTGCGCCCAGGGCTTCTACTATTCCCAGCCTCTGGATGAAGCCACTTTTGAAGTCTTGTCCTTTATTCAGGAAAAAGCCTTCTGGGTTGACTCGCTGCTGGATAAGGACGCCCGCGAAAAAGGGCTGCCCCTCAGCGACGAAAATACCTTCTGCGACTTTTAGCGCTCGTATCCTCATTACATAAAATGCTTTGTGGGGGAGGAGACCCTTTTAGACCAGATTAACTTTGAAATGCTTCACATTTCAAAGTTGTCATTCAGCCGAAAATGTGATTTTCGGCTGAATCCACGCCACGTTGTGGCGCGCTGCACTCTCGTGCAGCGTTAGAGCATTTAACTTTTATTAAAGTTAAATGCTCTAAAAAAGGGTCTCCTCCCCCACGCCCCCACCCCCTAAAACTCTTATTGCATTTGAAGCATGCTCTGACGCTGTACGTGAGTATAGAACGCGCAACGTGCGTGGGTTCGGGCAAATGAGGTACGCAGGATTCTAGAGCAATTTCATCAGCGATGCTGCCGCCATCCGTAGCGGTGCTGTTCTGCCTCGGGTGACGTTTCAATGGTTCACAGGCAAGGCCTTCGGGGGTTCAGGCAAGGCCTTCGGGCGACGGCTGCCGCGAAGACAGAACCGCTATTTATTTTGCGCTGTTACGCGCCGAAGGCGAACCGTATATGTGGCGAGTGTGCTTTTGCGGCGTCAATGCCGCAGGAGAGGCAAGGGGGACGTGGCGGCCCGGCGGGGCAGCAGCGTCGGCAGGTGGGAGGGGAACCAGTGAAAAAGAGGAGTCAGTATACTGACTCCTCTTCAACTTTCTGGCGGAGCGGAAGGGACTTGAACCCTCGGCCTCCGGCGTGACAGGCCGGCGTTATAACCGTCTTAACTACCGCTCCGGATTTTGTGGTGGGCAGTACAGGACTTGAACCTGTGACCCCCGCCGTGTGAAGGCGGTGCTCTACCAGCTGAGCTAACTGCCCTCCCGGAGACACGTTTCTATGCAAAAGCCCCCCAAGAGTCAAGAGAAAATTATGTGGTAAAAAAATTTTTACAAAGAAAAAAAATTATCTAGCTGAAATAATTAAATAAACACAAAATTCAGGGTTCTCAGCCGGTTCATTGCCTTGCGCCAGGGCGGGCTGAGTGCTAGACCCTCCCTTAGCACTTCTTGCGATTGGCTTCTGCTAGCGGGCGAAACACGCTGCTGGAAAGGCCGGAATGATGGAGTGACAGCAGTTTTTTCGAGGCATTGTAATGAACTCCCAATGGATTCACCGTCTGGCGGTATTTTTTTTCGGGCTGGCTTTGTTTGCGGCTCCTGCCGCTGAGGCCCGCGTGGTGGATGGCAGCGTCATCATGGATCAGCACATGCGTGAAAACCTGTGTGCGCTGACCTTTGACGATGGCCCTTCCCCCCACACTCCGCAGTTGCTGGACATGTTAAGTGAATACGGCATACCGGCCACGTTTTTTCTTCTGGGCAAGCAGGCTGAGCGCTACCCCGACACCGTGCGGCGCATCCTGGCCGAAGGGCATGAGGTGGGCAACCATTCCTACTCGCACCCCAACCTGCGTTTGCTTTCCCCTGCAAACAAGGCGCACGAAATTGCCCGTACAGACAGCATCCTGCGTTCGCTTGGGGCCAATCCTACCTTTTTGCGGCCTCCTTACGGGTCTTATGACGCATATACCGTGACTGCTGCCGAAGAGCTGGGCCTGGGCATAATGCTCTGGTCATTGGACAGCCGCGACTGGAAAAGCCTGCCCCCCAACTATGCTACTTTGCGCAGCACACGGGGCACCATTTATGCGCCAGGCACCCTGCGCGGCATTTTTTTGTTTCATGATTCGCATAAGCGCACGGTTGAAGACCTGCCCCGCATCATCAGCGATCTGCGCGCAGGCGGCTGTCAGCGCTTTGTGACCGTGAGCGACTATCTGGACGGCCTGCTTGACCCAGAGCCGGGCATGCTGATGACCCGCCGCACGCAACCCACCGGTCAGCCGGGCAATATGGGGCCGGAGGGTCTCGCGCCAGAAGCGACGGCCGGCAAATCCGACAAGCCCGTTGAAGCCAGGGAGAGTTTTCAGGAGCTGCCGCCAGAAAGCTATCCGGCTGGCACCGCCGCCCTTCCTCTGGCCCGCACCAGCCGTCCCTGGCAGTCTGACGACACTGCGGCAGCAGGCGAGTCACAACAGAATGCTCAGGGGGACAATCAGGCCAGCAATGCCGAAGGCAAGCAAATCAGGCTCCCGGTGCAGCAGCCTGCCGAAAGCCCGGTCCGCGGAGCGCCGCTGGCCCCCGGCCCCAATTCCAGCCTGCCTGCAGGCGGCACTGTTTCCAACTCCGGCGGCAGCGCAAAATCCTAGGCAGGGTTGTCACGCGCGCCTTTTCTGGTATTTCAGCGTGAACTTCGCCGTGATATGACTGGAAATTCATCTCGTTACGACACTGTCCAGTTTTACCTTTAAAAAAAGCCAAAAGCGCTAACGAAAATACACGACCGCCCGTCGTTGGTTTGCCTCTGTGAGGCAGGCCAACGACGGGCGGTTCTGCATTTTCAGGACTTTTTCGGGTCGTCGCGGCTGGCTGGCGCGCAGGTGTTTGCCGTGAAGACCCTGCTTGCGGCCCCGTGTCCCGCATCTGGCTGCCCCTTGTAACCCACTGAAACACATATAAGAGTTTTAGGGGGAGGGGGTGTGGGGGAGGAGACCCTTTTGCAAAAGGGTCCCTCCCCCACAAAGCATTTTCCTACAAAATTTTCTACCTCGGCCCCTAGAGCATTTAACTCATTTCATTCGTAAACTGCTCTAGTCTTCGCCCAATTCTTCAAGAAGTTCCGCCGAGGGAATGAAAAACAGCGTACCTGTGGCAGCCGTGCTGAAGTCCAGCAGCCGGTCGGTGTTGCCGACGGGCTCGCCGATGAACATGTTTTCAAGCATTTTGCGCGTGGTGGAGAATTTGCCTGCATAGCCGATAAAATAGGTTCCGAACTCGCCCTTGGCGGGATTGGCAAAGGGCATGTTGGCCCGCACGATTTTCAGCTCGTTGCCGTGCTCGTCCTCAATGTTGGTAACGGCGTTGTGCGCATTTTCGGGCTTTTCCTCATCGCTGAGTTCAACGTCGTTGAACTTGCGCCTGCCGATGGCTTTTTCCTGCTCTTCGGTGGCAAGGGCGTTCCAGGCGTCCATGTCGTGCAGGTATTTTTGCACAAAGGCGTAGCTGCCACCCGCAAAGTCCGCGTCTTCAGCGCCGATGACGGCAGCCGTCAGCCGCGCTTCGTCTTCGGGGTTTTCGGTGCCGTCAACAAAGCCGATGATGGCGCGGCCGTCGTAATAGCGAAAGCCCTGCACCTCATCTATGGGATACACCGCCCCTTGCAGCTTTGCGCTGATGATGGAGGCCGCTTCAAGGCAGACATCGAGCCGCGCTGCGCGGATATGGAAGAAAATGTCGCCCGGCGTGGAAACGGCAATGTGCCTGTCTCCCTTGATTTCCTTGAACTGTTCAAGTTCGCCGGGCTTGCCGCGCTGGGGAAAAAGCCTGCACCAGGCATCCGCGCCAAAGCCCATGATGCAACTGATGGCCGCTGCAGGCAGGCGGGTGCGCATGCTTCTGGCGACGGCGGAAAAATCCGCGCACAGTTCTTTGACTTTAGTGGGCGCGTCCTTGGTGTCGCGCAGGCCAAAAACCATGAAAATAGCGTGTTCGCCCGGAGTATTGGTGACGTCTTGCGGTTTCATCTGCAGCCTTTGTGCGTAGTTGTAAGAGGGTTGTTGTACGTGTGTTTCGGTGCTGATCGCACAGCAGCCGCGCAGTGTAAAAAATGCTCAGGGGGGGCGTGAGCCTGGAGCCGCGAAGGGCTGCCCTGAAGGAGCGCTGTAGTTATCTGGCGGGGCGCAGATCCACTGGAACGCGCACGCGCGACCCGGCCTTGTTGGTGAACAGCAGGTGGCCGTGTTCCAGCCCGTAGAGGTAGAGGCGGCGGGTCAGATCCACGTCCATGCGGCAATAGGCGGCTATTTCGTCCATCTTGCCTTCCTTCCACCAGCGCAGGGCCTGCAGGCCGTCGGCGCTCTTGGGCGCTTCAAGAGTGGCCTGGCCCAGGTTGTCCAGCGATATGCGGTAGCTCAGCCTGTCCTTGATGCGCTGCAGGATGTCGAGGCTCGGCAGGGTGCGCAGATCAAAGGGCGCAAAGGGGGCGAGCACGGCATAGTCAAAACGCAGGCTGTTGAAGCCCACCACCAGGCCGGATGCCCGCATGCGCTCAAACAGGGCGGGTAACTCGTCCTGCGTGTAGCTGAAAAAATCATCATTGCGGCTGTCATAGGCCACGGCCACGCTGACGCCCATGTCGCCAGCCTTGTGCCAACCCCCCACCTCGGCTGCGGAGCGGCGCGTCTCCACGTCAAAAACCACAAAATGCTCTGGCGGCGGCAAGGATATGTAGCCCATAAGATCTGTCATGGGGGAGCCTCCTTCAGTGCTGGCTGGTGCGGGGTTCACGCCGTGGCCTGCGGCATGATGGGGGAGCGCGCTACCTGCCCTGACTGCCCTGGCCGGCGGGGTTTCTGCAGGGCTGCCCGCAGGGGCGGTGCTGTCTGTAGGTGCGGGGCAGCCTGCGGGAAAGGTGCTACCTGCGGGCGTGGCGCTGCTTGTGGGAAGGCCATTGTGTGCGTGAGCGGCGTTGCCTGAAGGTGCGGACGTGTCTGTGGAAAAGCCGTTGCCTGCGCGAGCAGCGGGCGCAGGCACGTTGTGCGGGCTTGCAGCGGCATGGGGCCGGGATTGGAAATCCGCCGTGACCCCGGCTGCCACAAACTCAAGTTCGGGGCGCGGGGGCGGCGGGCTGATGACCAGTTTTTCGTGCAGCGTGTCGCCTTCTGTGCCGGGCGTCAGCAACTGGCGCAGCAGTTCCAGGGCCGCCCGTTTGTCAATGGGGCGGTTGCCGGAGCCGCATTTGGGCGAATGCACGCAGGAGGGGCAGCCGTCCTCGCAGGGGCAGGCTGCCACGGTTTTATAGGTGGCTTCCAACAGGGCGCGGGCATCGCCAAAGGCCTGGCGCGTGAGGCCCGCGCCGCCGGGCAGGCCGTCGTAAATAAACACGGCGGACAGCCCCAACTGGGCGTGCATGGGGGTGGATATGCCGCCAAAGTCGTTGCGGTCGGCCATGATGAGCAGGGGCAGCATGCCGATGGCAGCGTGCTCCAGCGCATGGATGCCGCCCATAAAGTGCATGAAGTTGTCTTCCATCTCCGCGCGGATGTTGTCGGGGATGACAAACCACAGGCCTTCGGTTTCAAAAACCTGTGGCGGGGCGTCCAGCGGCGTGATGGTCAGCAGGCGGTTGCCCGATGTGGAGCGCTTTTCATAGCCCGTGACGGTGTCGATAATGCGCAGGCGGCCCCGGCACACCAGCGCGCGCCCCAGGGACATGCGCGCGGTTTCCTCAAGAATGTCTGTGGTTTTTTGGCCACGTGTGCGGGTAAACCAGCCCACCTTGGCCTCCTTGGCCATGATGCGGGCGCGGGCCGGGTCCATGTCGTCAATGATGTAGCTGCGGCCCCTGTGCAGGTAGACAGCGCCGGGATGCGTTTCGCGCCAGGCGCGAAAGCCGTCCACAGAACCGATGATGTGGCCCTGCTCGTCTTCAATACTGAAAGTCTGGCCTGTGCCGCGCAGATCCACATGTCGCTGGGGGCGCTTGCGCGAAGCCATGAGCTGGCTGCCGTCCGCCGATTGCAGCAGCAGACCCTGGGCATTGAGCTGGCGGGCGGCGGTCAGGGCGGCGGCGCTGGCCAGCATGGGCTCGCCGGGGCGCAGGGGCATTTCGGCGGCGGCGCATTCCAGATGCCGGGCCAGGATGACCTCGTTGTCCGGGTTGACCACGGCCTTTTCCGGCGGGCGGCTGAAAAAATCGTCGGGATTGCGGGCAAAATACTGGTCCAGCGCGTCCTCGCCCGCCACAATGATCACGGCAGATTCCTGCTGCGCCCGGCCCACACGGCCGCCTCGCTGCAAGGTGGCCATGACAGTGCCGGGATAGCCCACCAGGATGCAGACATCCAGCCCGCCGATGTCGATGCCCAGTTCAAGGGCGCTGGTGCTGACCACAGCCAGCAGGTCGCCGCTGGCCATGCGCGACTCGATGCTGCGGCGCTCCTCGGGCAGAAAACCCGCACGGTAGGCGGAAATGCGGCTGGCAAAGGAGCCGGACTGCCCGGCCCACAGGCTGATAAGCTCGGTCATGCGGCGCGAACGGCAGTAAACAATGGTGCGCAGGTTGCGCGCCAGGGCCGCCTTGAGCAGGTCAATGGCCGCCGTGGCCGGGCTCTGCTCCGGATTGAGAAAGACAAAATGCCGAGGCCCTTGGGGCGCGCCGGATTTGTCGATGACAACGGGGGGCGGCGCGGCCGGGTTCACGGTCTGGAACACCGGGGCAGTTGCTGTGGCGCTGACAATGCTGTCAGGTGCGCTACGGGCTGTGCCGCTGCCTGTGCCGCCTGGCGCAGTGTTTTCTGTCGTAATGTTTTCGTCCGCAGCGGGGTATGCCGTGCCGGTGAGCGCGGCCCCCAGTTCGCCGGGGTTGCCCACGGTGGCGGTACACAGCACATAGACGGGCTTTGCGCCGTAGCGTCCGGCCAGCCGGTTGAGCCGCCGGAAGACTTGCGCCATGTGCGCGCCGAACACGCCGCGATAGGTGTGGGCTTCGTCCACCACCACGTGGGTGAGGCCCGCCAGAAAGGCGGCCCACTGCTCGTGGTGGGGCAAGATGCCCAGGTGCAGCATTTCGGGATTGCTGATGAGCACAGCGGGCGGGTCGCGGCGGATTTTGCGCCGGAAGTGATCCGTGGTGTCGCCGTCATACAGGGCGGCGGCGGGGCGGGCGTCCTTGGGCCATGTGGCTGTAAGGGCGTTGAAGGCGGCAAGCTGATCCTGCGCCAGGGCCTTGAGGGGGAAAAGATAGAGGGCGCGCGCGTCGGGGTCGCGCAAATGACGCTCCAGCACGGGCAGGTTGTAAATGAGGCTTTTGCCGCTGGCCGTGGGCGTGGCCGCCACAATGGAGTGCCCCGCGCGGATATGATCCGTGGCCAGGGCCTGATGGCTGTACAGCCCGGCAATGCCGCGCTGCTCAAGGATGCGGCTGATGGCCGTGGGCCAGGGCAGGCGCGTTTGCGCATACTGCGGATCAGCGGCGGGCAGCAGGCGATGGCAGGTAACCTGCCCGCCAAGCTTTTCGGAAGCCAGCAGGGCGGCGATATAGGAACCAACAGACATTTACGCTTCCATGCAGGGGACTTTCGCTAAGGAAAGGGTCATTGACCAAAGCCCCCCTGCGGGGCCTCGGACGGCGCGCCCTGGGATTGCGGGGCAAGGGTTGCGGGGTCGGCAGTCTGCGCGTTCCCGGCATGCGGGGCCTCGCATTGCGCGGCCTCGGATTGCGCGGCCTGGGACTGCGCTGCCTGGAATTGCGCGGCCTCAGCCAGCGGGGCCTGGGACTGCGCTGCCTGGAATTGCGCGGCCTGGGACTGTCCGGCATCCGTCGCGTGGCTGGCTGGGCGCGCGGCGGCCGCGCGGTCTTGGCCGGGAACAAGGGAGCGCACCACGCGCGCGGGCGAACCCACGGCAAGGCTGTGCGGCGGCACGTCCTTTGTGACCACGCTGCCCGCGCCGATGATGGCTCCCTCGCCAATGGCGACGCCTTTGAGAATGATGCAGTTAAGGCCAATCCAGGCGTAATCGCCGATGGTCACGGGCCTGTCGCCTTCCATGCCCGGTTCGGTGGCGCGGGCTTCGGGCGGCCAGTGGGCGTGAAAGTCTGAATCCACAATGATGCAGTTGGGCGCGATGAGTACTTGCCGCCCTATGCTGATGGTTGTGGAGCGTGCCGCAATGGACGTGCCGCTGAGCTGCGCGCCGGGGCCGATATCTATGCGCGCGCCGGGGCCGAAGGTGCGCAGGCGCACTGGTGTGGCCAGAGCCGCTGCTGTTGCCCGCCGCCAGGAAGAAATGAGGCTGGTTCCCGCGCCGATGGTGATGTGGCTGCCCGGCCAGCGCATGAGGCCCACCGGGCCGTGCGCAGTCACGCCGGAACCCACGGGCACGCCAAGAAGGGCGGCCTTGCAGCGCAGCCGCAGGGTGCCAAAAAAGCGGCCCCAGCGCGTCATAACCTGAAGGCTGGCGTAACTAATGATATTGGCAGGGGTAAGACCCCGGCTGAGAGCTTTTTGCAGCATGTTCATGACGAGCTTCCTCTGGCGGCGTTTTGGCGGGTGCCAGATTTTTCTGTTAAGGAAACACTGATGTCTTCCGTTTGACGGCCTTGCTTCACTTTTTTTGAAACAGTGGAGGACGGAAGAGTCCACTCCAGCTTGAAAAAAGATCGCGCCTTGCCAAAGAAAATACCAGCGCGTTTTCAGGAGGCTCTTTAATCAGTGCTTCCTCAAGTCTGTGGTGATCAGGAGCACGCCCCTTGCGCGAAACCGCCGTGGGTTTGCCCTCAACCACCGGGCAAGAATGCCAGACTTGCCCCCGGTGGTCGAGAGGTCGGCGCAGGGGCGCAGCGGCAAGCCAGAAATAATTGTTGTTACCATATGAAATAATTTATTTAAATAATTGCAGCCAGCCTTGACGGCGGATGCTGCTTGGAATAGGTTGAAAATGAAATTTGTTTTTGTTTTTGCGTCCCGTTAAAAATCCCTGGCCAGCGCACGCTGTGTGCGCTCTGGTTCAGGTTCAAACGTCTGTGTGGCGCGGCGTCTGGCTGGCCTCTTTGTCAGCCCCTTTGCCAGCCCTCTGATCGGCCACTGGCCGGGGCGTCGATACTGCCAGTCGGTACTGCCAGTCGGTACTGCCAGTGGCTGCTGCCGCATGGAGCGCGTGGGCGAAGTCCTTTTGTTGTTGGGGGGAATATGGACAGGACTGAAAATATTTTTCCGATCACAGCCCTCAAGGTTGGCGAGCCTGCGTTTATTGTAAGCATTAATGCCAGGGGTGAACTGGCACGCAGGATACGCGACATGGGGCTTGGTTCGGGTATGCCTGTTTCCGTGGTGGGTTATGCTCCCCTGCGCGACCCTCTGGCCCTGCGCTGCGCTGAAGTCACCATTGCCCTGCGGCGTCGTGAGGCCAAGGCCATCATGGTGCGCCATAACAGTGAGCCGCAAGCGCCAGCCGCTGCAAAAGCGTCAAAACGGTAAGCGCGGCAGAACAGGGTTTCAGTCTCTCGTGCCTCCGCGTAGCAGCATGAATGTATTGAGTTTTGTCTCGCGACGCGCGTCTTTCCCGCAGCCGTCGGAGCTTTTTAGTGATAAACCGCTCGCATGACATTTCCGGCGCTGGTCACGCCGCAGACCGTACACAGTAAAAAAAGCCGCCTCCACCCTGTCAGCCGTGCATTGCCGCAATGGCAGACTGAAAACCCGCTCCGGCATGCCGGAGCGGGTTTTCAGTTCACTGTGTAAAAAGCTTAAAGCAGCGTAGCGTTGAGATGGCGTGATGCCTGGAAGAAGCTGCTCTGGAACTCCCACCTCAGATCAGAACTCCGTTGTATTCTACTAAAATACACTAAGAGTTTTAGGGGGTGGGGGTGTGGGGGAGGAGACCCTTTTCCAAAAGGGTCCCTCCCCCACAAAGCATTTCACCGCGCATTTCACCGTGCATTTCACCGCACAGTTCACCGTGCAGTGCACCGTGAAACTACTCCAAAACTTACTTCTTGAGCTGGCGTGTCCACTGTGCAAGGGCCTGCATGACCTCGGCGGTCTGTTTGGTCAGGGCCTCGTCCACCACATTGCCCTTGTCGTCAAAGCAGGGGCTGAAGGCATTGGAAAACAGTTCGGGTTTGTTCAGCACGTGCAGGTTCAGGTACACGCAGACCTGGCGCAGATGGTACTGGCTGCGGCAGGTGCCCATGCCGCCCCCCGCGCCCACGATGCAGACGGACTTGCCCGAAAGCGGCGCGAGGTTGGGTTCGCGTGAAACCCAGTCCAGCGCGTTTTTCAGGGCCGGGGCCAGGGAATAGTTGTATTCCGGGCAGGCCAGCACCAGGGCGTCCGCGGCGGTGACCTGCGCGATGAGGTCTTTGGCGGCCTGGGGTTTTTCAATGTCTTCATTATAAAAGGGCAGGGCGGAAATATTCGCTATTTCCATACGGACGCCCTCGGGAAGATGGGCGGCGCAGCAGCGCAGCAGTCCCGAATTGCGGGAGGCGTGGCGCAGGCTGCCTGAAATGCCCACGAAGGTCAGAGTGCTCATAGGTATTCTCCTTGTGTCCGACTGTGCGGACAGCCCCAGCCTAACAAGTTTTATGGCGAAAGCCTATGGATTAGGTTGGCTCCAGATGGCGGGCTGCTGTCAGCAGTCGCAGCCCTTCGGATGGGCCATCTGTCAGCAGGTGCTGCCCTTGCGGTCGCGGGTGCGGCTTTCAAATTTTTCCCTGTTTACCACAACGCGCTCGTGAACGCCCTCGCCGATAAGCCCTGCCTCGTCATGCGCGCTGACCTTGAAAGTAAGCCCTTTGCCGTTGGCGGACATGGCCGTCAGTTCGGCGGTGAAGGTCACCTTCATGCCGCAGGGGGTCGCCGCCACATGGGCCACGTCCACCCTGGTGCCCACGGTGGTCATGCCTTCGGGCAGGGCGTCCTGCACCAGGGCCACGGCGGTGGCTTCCATCCAGGCTATCATCATGGCTGTGGAAAAAACTTCCACAAGGCCGCTGCCAACGTGGCAGGCCAGCATTTTTTCACTGACAGTGATCTCGGATGTGCCGGTAATGCCCGGTTCCAGAATTTTTTTCATTCTTGCCTCGTTTGCCTTGCCCGGTCTGGATCAGGCCGGGAGGCCATGCATTGGAGGGTTGCCAGGGGGCCCGCTTGGGGGGTGTTACGGCAGATAGTAGAAAAGATACGGGGCACTATCAAGTCTGGCCGTAGAGCAACGTCACTAGCGATGCTGTCGCCATCCGTAAGGCTTCTTCGCCGCCCAAGGGCTGCCGCGAGAATGGATATTCTCAATGCGAAAATGCTCTAAAAGTGTCCGCCCGCGAATGCCAGTGGCGTTCGCGGGCGGATGTGTGCAGACAAAGCCTGTGGAGGTTATGGCTGCATGGAGGTTATGGGCTGCGTGAAACTATTTGGCCTGGCCATTCTGGGAGCTCAGGCGATCCTGGCCTTCCCAGACCTGTTCAGCCTTGGGCAGCACGGGCAGGAGCTTGGTCCAGGGATTCTTCTGCAAGAATTCCGGGTCCTGCTGGAGCTTGCGGCTCATGTCCAGGATGGGCGGCACAATTTCCTTGATGTCGCCGGCCAGTGCCGGGGCGATGCCAAATTCCGTGGCCTGGGTGGCCAGGTCAACGGCCTTCTGGCTGCATTCCATACTGGTCATGAGGGTGTCGAGGGCTTTTGCCGGGTTATGGAAACCCACGCTGTTTTCAGCAGAGACGTAGTCCCAGAACAGCTGGCCCTTGCGCACCATGTCGCGCGCTTCAGTCATGAGGACTTCATAGTTGGGAGCGCGGTGGCCGTCATAGGCATTGGCAAGGCGCACGGCCTCATGGGCCTTGACGGAGATTTCCTGTGCCTTGATCAACTGCTCGTAAGTCTTTTTCTGGGTGTACAGCACACGCCCACGCAGGTAGTCAGCGGTCTTGTCAGCGTGGCACTGGCGGCAGGCGCGCATTTCGGGATCCTTCATGGGCGAGGTCATCCAGTGGCTGGAGATCTTCTTGCCGTCTTCACGCACGTACTGCAATGTGGCAGTCGGCGCAGGCAACGCCGGCCGCGCCGTGGGGGCCGTCCTGGAAGGTTTCGTAATCGGGGTGCTGCATCTTGATCATGGGCACCTTGGAGGCAGCGTGTACCCAGTCGGCAAAGGGGCCGGGCTTGCCGTCAGCGCCCTTGGCGCCGTGCCCCTTGTAGTACTGATACATGTCTTCGGGGTTCATGCCGTTATCCCAGGGGAAGACGGGCTTGGCAGCCGGGCCGTTGTCCTTGTGGGTAAAGTAGTATTCCACATGGCACTGGGCGCAGACGAGCATGCGCTTTTCGTTACGGCTTATATTCTGCCAGTCTCTGCCGCTGCGCTTGAGCCAATCCTTGAGCGGTTCGGAATACAGGCGCAGTTCCATAGTGCCGGGGTCGTGGCAGGTGGCGCAGCTTATGCTTTCTTCATGGGCGCTGATCTTGTCCTTGCCACGGAATTCATTGACGTCCATGGACCAGAACTTGTCGCCGTACTTGCCGACCCATTCCATCATCTTGGGGGTTTTGCAGTTCCAGCAGGTGGCGGGCATGTTGCCCTTGCCGTCGGCGCCGTAACGGTTGATGCGGTCAATGTTCACAAAGTCGTCAATGGCGTGGGTGTGCCCGCGCGTTTCATTGTATTCATACATGAAAGGATAGCCCAGCCAGAGGTTTTTCAAATAGGGCTGGGCATGTTTGAAGCCCTTGGGCAGGGGATTCACGTTGTCATTCTTGTGATAGGGAACCGACCCCTTATATTCGGTCATGACCGTGTCTTCGTTATTTTTCATATACGAAGCGTACTGTTGGGGAAACTGGCCCTTGAAGGCCGACATCTTGAGTTCCGTTTCAGGGATGCCTGTTTTGTATTTGGGGGCCTTCAGCTCGGTGGAAACATCCTGACAGCCGCTGAGCAAAGCAACGCCCAGCAGCGTGGCCAGAGCCAGGGCCGTGGTCACAATTCGCTTATTCATAGGCTACCGTCCTTGTGCTGATAGGCCGCGTACGCATGTGGGTGACGCCCCGGTGACAATCCACGCAATAAGGCTTGGCGTCCATGCTGGCCACGTTGATGTTGGTTTGGGCATGGCACGCCTTGCAGTTGGCGTTGACCACATCACGGGTGTGCAGACTTGGGGGATGCGGAACATCGTGACCCGAGATGTTGCCCACTACGTCGCGCAGCCCTTCTTTTGCCTTGAACGGCAGTTTGACCAAAAGATTGTGCGGGGCATGGCACTCATTACACGAGAGCTTGGCGTGCATACCCATTTTCTGGGTCACGGCAGCTTCCTGCATGATATGACAGCTGGCGCAGAACGGCCGCTGGTCCGTGGTAATCATGGCATACGCCATGACGCCCAGTAGCACCATGCCCGCCGCAACGCCGCCCATCAGCCATTTGAGCCAGGGTCCATTGCGGGGTGTACCCATAGAGCCTCCTTCACTCGCTCCTAGAGCATTAACACTTGAAATGCCCGCGTACGTCAGACAAAGCCTGCCTGCGTGCATTTCGTGACAAGGATTTTCACGAAAATCCTTGCAGAGCAGTTAACACAATTCATTTGTTAACCGCTCTAGTGCAGATGTGCCCTGAAAACCCAGATTCCCAGGGCGGGGTATCGCCCACTGGCAGGCTTGGCAGCCTGCGTAGTCATGAGCGCTGACAACCGCTGAAGCAGATTTTGAGAACAGGCGTTCCCAAAGGTTAACCCACAACCATTACAGCATGTACCACAGTATGTACCCAGACAGACAGGGAACATGGGCCGTAACGGCGGGCGTCTGCCCATTCAGCCGCCAGAGCATTTCACAATGAAAATGCTCTGAATAAGTCGCCGGGTGGTCGGTTAATCCAGGCAGACCGCCCAGTATGCTGCCACCATGGCAACACAATTTCGACCACTATACCATCAAAAAGTGTACCATTTGTACAGATATTTAGGGTTTGAAAAAAGCGTAATAAACTTAGGCGTTATGTGATTTTTTTGGCAATGGAGGCTGCCGGCCTTGCTATATTCAGATAAAAATGACAAAATTTCATTAAATTATGACAACAGATTGGCTCCTGCTCCTCCTCAAAACGCGAGGTTTTCATGGCGCACGTTGCCGCAAAAAAGAATGGCCCGGCCATCTGGCTGCCCCTACTGGCCTGTTTTTTATGGCTTGTATTCACCCTCGCACTCTACCGGCAGGCCGCGCGCGTTGATGAAGCCCACAGGCTTGAGCTGGAACATACCAGATTATCCACCGTTGCGCGACAACTTATGGACGCCCGCAACTGGAATGCTGTCCACGGCGGCGTCTATGTGCTGAAAAGCGCATACGGCCAGCCCAATCCCTGGCTGCCCGAAGCTGAACGCACCGTGGAAACAGCGGACGGGCGCACCCTTGTGCTCATAAATCCCGCCTATATGAGCCGCCAGTTGGCTGAACGAAATTCGGAGCCGGGCATTGGCATCAGCATCATCAGCAATGTGCCCCTGCGCCCAGAAAACAAGGCTGACGCCTGGGAGTCCGACGCCCTTGTCCAGTGTACAGAGGGGGCGCGGGAAATCTTCAGCGCTCCTGAAACGGACGGACAGGGCAAACTGCGCCTGCTCAACGTGCTTATAGCGCAGGAAAGCTGCCTGCGCTGCCACCAGGGCCGCAAGGTGGGCGAGGTGCTCGGCGGCATCAGCGTCAGCCAGAACGCCGAAGCCTATATGCACAACGCTGGTCTGCAACAGCGCAACATGCGCCTGCTCTACTCCCTGCTGGGCCTGACGGGCGTGCTTGCCATCGGCGGGCTTACGCTCAACCTCACGCGGCGGCGCTGGCTGGCCGAAGAAACCAGCCGCATGAAGAGCGCCTTCATGGCCCGCCTGAGTCACGACATGTGCACGCCGCTGACGGCCATACTGGGCATGAGCGAACTTTTGCAGCAAAAGGGCGCTCCGGAAAAGGAACGCAAGAACGCCCTGCGCTATCTCACGCAGGCGGGCGGCGCTCTGCTGGAAATGGTGCGCGACGTTACCGACCACGCAAGTCTTGAGCAGGGCGCGCTGCAACTGCGGGCCGCCCCCTTTTCCCTGCGTGCGGCCCTTGATGACTGCATCGTCCTGTTTTTGCCGGTGGCAGAGGCCAAGGGGCTGGATATTGATCTGGACGTGGACCCGCAACTGCCGGACGCCGTTGTGGGCGACAGTTTTCGTTTGCGTCAGGCCCTGGGCAACCTTGTGAGCAACGCGGTGAAGTTTACCGAACTTGGGCGTGTGCGCGTCTGCGTGGGGCCTGCCGGGCGAAAACCCGCAAGCACTCCTTTTGGCTCGGCGGATACCCTGTGTCTCAGGATTCTGGTGCAGGATACAGGGCCGGGTCTGCCCCTTGAAGAGCCGAGCGCATCTTTGAAAGCTTTCAGCGGGGCAGCGATGCGTCGTCGGCTCCCGGCACAGGGCTTGGACTGTATATCGCGCGCACCATTGCCCGCCGCATGGGCGGCGATGTGACGGTGAATTCCGCGCCGGGCAGGGGTTCCTGTTTTACCCTTGAGGTGTGCCTGCAACTGCACGGCTGCGCTGAAGGAAAAAAGAGCGGCAGCCCCGACTGTCACGCCGTCGCAGCGTCGGCGCACAGTGCCTGCGCAGCGCCGGAAGCAGCGCCGGGGACTGTCGTTGGGGCCGCCGGGGCGTCTGGTCTACCTGCCTCGTCGGCGTTTTCCACAGAGCCTGACGCGTCTGCCAAACCTGCGCCGTCCGCTGAACCAGAATTGTCGGCCGGGCCTGAGTCGCCCGCAGCGACCACGCTTTCCACCAAACCGGAGTCGTCGGCCGGGTCTGCGGCGTTCGCCGCGTCGCCCCCTGCCTGGTCCTCATTCCTGGCCTGTGCCGCAGAATGCGCACTGGCGGATGCTGCCACATATCCTGCCGCCGATGCTGTCACAGACCCTGCCGCCGATGTTGACGCAGACGCTGGCGGCGGGGCCGATCCTGGTTCAGAAAACGGCTGTTTTGCGGGCCGCCGCATTCTTGTGGCCGAAGACAATGAGGCCAACAGGTACATAATGGAACATATGCTGCGGGCCGAGGGCGCGTGCGTGCACATGGCGCGTGACGGCAAGGCCGCTCTGGCCGCCCTGGCACAAGGCCCGTGGGATCTGGTTATTCTTGACGCGCGCATGCCCGACATGAGCGGGCTTGACGTGCTGCAGGCCGTGCGCCTCGGCCATGCCGCCGTTCCGGTGCTGCAAAAAACCGTCATTTACACCGCCGCCCTTGACGCGGAAGACCGGCGGCGCTGCAAAGACCTGAGGGCTGATCTCGTCTTGCTCAAACCCCTGACCTTTGCCGTGCTGCGCAAAAAACTGTCCTCCCTGTTGGGGACTGAAGGCAGTGCGCACGCCTTGCGCTGCCAGCCCGAACATTCTGCACCTGCCGAACATTCTGCACCTGCCGAACATTCTGCACCTGCTGAACATTCTGCCCCTGCCGGATATTCTGCTCCTGCCGGATATTCTGCCCCTGCCGCGCCACGTGGGCGCGAAGCGAAGGTTGGGGGCGATCTTGACCCGCAAGGGGAAGAGGCTCTGGCGCTCTGGAACAGGCAGGCGGCCATGGACGCTCTGGATGACGACCTTGAGTTGCTGACGCAGCTGGCCGGAGTGTTGCGGGGGGATTTGCGCATTCGTGACGCGGAACTGGAAGCGGCCCTGGCCGCGGGTGACGATGCCTGCCTGCGGCGGCTGGGGCATGCCGTCAAGAACTCCGCCGGAACCATGCGCTTTGATGTGCTGCGGGAGCGGGCCTGCCATGTGGAGCACGCGCAAAAAACGGATATTGAGCAGGCCGTGGCCGAGATGCGCACCGCTCTGCGGGAGGCTCTGGGTATGCTGGACAAAGAACTGGGCAAAGAACTGGACAAAGATCTGGGCAAAGATATGAACGGCGTGGACGCCATGTCGGGTACAACGCTTGTGCCGTGTCCTGTTCCGTGTCCTGTGCCGGGCATTGGGGCGGGCACTGGGGCGGGTTACGCGGCAGGCACGGCCCCGGCGGGCTGCAAGGGAGGCTGTTGATGGCCCGTATTCTCGTGGTGGATGACGAAGCCCTCATGCGCACCATGGTTGAGGTGGTGTGCACGCGCATGGGGCACGAAGTGCTGCTGGCGGAGAACCTCAGCCAGGGGCTGGAGATGGGCCGACAGGGCGTGGACGTCGTGCTTCTTGACGTCTGGCTGCCCGACGGCAGCGGCCTTGAATGGCAGGGCGACTTTGCCCATCTGCCCGGCATGCCCGATGTGGTCATCATTACGGGGCACGGCGACGGCGACGCCGCCGAAATTGCCCTGCGCTCGGGGGCCTGGGAGTTTCTGACCAAGCCCCTGAAGGTGCGCGACATCGAGCAGTGTCTGCGCCATGTGCTGACCTTCCGCAAAAACAGGGTTCCGGGGCCGGAATCCCTCCTGGTGGACAGCGGCCATATCCTGGGAGCGGGCGTGGGTATGAGCCATGCCCTGAAGCTTTTGGCCCAGGCCGCGCAGAGCGAGGTCAACGTGCTTTTGCTGGGCGAAACCGGGGTTGGCAAGGAAGTTTTTGCCAAGGCCCTGTACCGCAACAGCGCAAGGGCCGCGCGCCCTTTTGTGACGGTGGACTGCGCCTCGCTGCCTGAAACCCTGGTGGAGAGCCACCTTTTCGGGCACAGCCGTGGCGCGTTCACCGGGGCTGACAGGGCGCGGGAAGGGCTTTTGCTGGCGGCCCACAAGGGCACGCTTTTTCTTGACGAAGTGGGCGACCTGCCCCAGCCCATGCAGGGCGCTTTTTTGCGCGCCCTTGAGCTCAAGCGGTTCAGGCCCGTGGGTGAAGTGCGCGAGGTCAGCAGCGACTTTCGCCTTGTGGCGGCCACCAATAAAAACATCGAGGTCATGGCCGGGGACGGCTCCTTTCGCTCTGATCTGCTGTACCGCCTTCAGGGTCTCACCATCGTCATTCCGCCCCTGCGCGAGAGAAGGGACGAGATCCCCGCGCTGGCCCAGCAGACCGTCAGCCGCTTCTGCCTGCACAATGATCTGCCGGGCAAGGCCATTTCCGGGCAGGTGCTGGACATGCTTATGGAATATCCCTGGCCAGGCAATGTGCGCGAGCTTATCCATTGCATAGAGCGCGCCTGCCTGGCCGCCGGACAGGGCGATCTGCTTCTGCCCGTGCATATGTCCACCCGTATGCGCGTGGACGAGGCCCGTCGCCGTATGGGCCGGGGGCAGGAAGGCGCTTTTGCCGAATCTGCCGCCAGTAGTGCCTCCCAGCCCGTTGCCAGCGGATTTCAGGCTTCCAGCGTCCCGTCCGGCGGCCCTGCGGGAGTATTTGCGGGCGCTTCCAGCGTCCCTTCTGGCGACGCAGCGGGCGGCATAGCGGGCGGTCTGCCGCCGCTTTCCGGTTCGGAGGAGAGCCTGCCAGCGCTGCGCCAGTGGAAGGCTCAGGCCGAAGAAGCCTATGTGCGCCGCGTATGGGCCGTCAGCGGCGGCGACGTGCGCAAGGCTGCGACGCGGGCTGGCATATCGCGCGGGCACTGGTATGAGCTTATGAAGAAGTGCGGCCTGTAATATGCCCGTTGGGCTGGTTTTATGTCGCTTGCCTTTTTGTGGCGCGCTGCATTTGTGTGCAGCGTCAGGGTGTTCACCTTTTTCAAAGTTTGCAGGCTCTATTGTGGCTGGCCGCGCAAAAAAAAGGTCAGTTTACAGGGCCCAGAAACCTTGCATCGCCGCATGAAAGGCGCTATAGCGAAAAAAATCGGCTTATTAAAGGCAATAAGACAGCATATGAACAAGAGTCCCCTTACTATCAAAGGATATGTTACGGCAGTGCCGCGCTCTGTGGACGCGCGGCAGGCCAGGGTGGCCGTGATCCAGGACGATGTGGAATACCGTATTGTACCTCGTGGAGCTGGTGTTGACCTTGACGATGAAGTCAGCCTTCCTGTGGAGGTGACCGGCCAGCATGAAGAGGTCGATGGCGTGAACTACCTCGTGGTGCGCGGCTACACTGTGCTTGAAGACGATTCCTGGCTTGAAGAATAGACGCATCCCCCTTCTCAGGGCAGAGCAACTCTGGGAACCTCCATCTTCAAAGCTTGCAACACCTTCGTTACGGCGCGTGAATGCATAACTAACTGTCAATGTTGCCCTTGCGGCAGTGGTTGCGGCGCTGACGTTGTGCCCATTGCGGCCCGGTCAAATCACGGGCAAAGCGCGCCCGCGGCCAGAGCCGTTTACCCTTGAAAAAAGGCCTGTGCTCTGCTGCGGCATGTGCGTGCTGTTCGCGCCGCGCCTTTTTGCGCCACAAATACTGCAGCGGCGCAAGAGTGATTCACCCTTTTGTTGCGCAAAAAGTCCCTCCGCCCTGTATGGGCGGAGGGACTTTTACTGTCAGCATGGGGTAGGGCATTTCACGGCCGCCTGAGCCTTGCGCAGCATCACGCGAACATGGGCGGGAGCATGGGCGCGAGCCTTGGACATCACCCGAGCCTGGCCACGAGCCTGGCCGCGAGCCTGGCGCTGGCATGGGCTCTGCGGGGCTATTTTTTCATGTCCGCGATGAGGTCGGTGAGACTGTGCGCCTGGAGCGCCAGATCGCTGACGGCCCGTGCCGCGTCGGTCATGGCCTGGGCTGTCTGCTGCACCACTTCGTTGACCGAGGTGATGGAGCGGTTGATTTCCTCGCTGGCGGCGGACTGCTGTTCGCTGGCGGCGGCAATGGCATTGACCTGATCTGCCGTGGCTTCAACCGTGGTGACAATTTCGCCGAGGGCCTGGCCGGACTGGCTGGCGAATTGCGTGGCCTGCTCCACCTGCTCCGACGCGCTTTCCACGGCGGTGAGGCTCTTGGTCGCGCTTTCCTGAATGGCAGTGATGGCATTGCCCACATCATGGGTGGAAGCCATGGTTTTTTCCGCCAGTTTGCGAACCTCGTCGGCCACAACGGCGAAGCCGCGTCCGGCGTCTCCGGCGCGGGCCGCCTCGATGGCCGCGTTAAGGGCCAGCAGGTTTGTCTGGTCGGCAATGTCGGAAATGACGTTCATGATCTTGCTGATGGCCTGGGCCTGGTCGTTGAGCTGGCCCATATTTTCCGTGAGGCGGCGCGAAACCTCGTGCACCTGCCCTATGCTGTACACGGACTGCTCCACAATATGCGCTCCGGCAATGGCCCTTTCGCGCGTGTCGCGCGAAGCGGCGGAAGCCTCGGAAGCGTTGCGGGCCACGCTTTGCACCGTGGCGTTCATCTCGTTCATGGCGGTGGCGGCATCGGTCAGGCGGCTGGCTGCATCCAGCGCGCCCTTGTCGGACTGCTCGATCTGGGCCGCAAGCTGGGTCGAGGCCGTGCTGACTACATGGGCCACCTGTTCCAGTTTGTCGGCGGCCACAAGCATGGCGTCAGTCTTGGCCTGCGCGTTTTTGCCAGCCTGCTCGGCCTTGCCCTGGGCCGCTCTGGCCTCTGCGGCCGCCGCATCGGCCTGACGGCTCTTTTCCGCAGCCTGGCCGATGAGCCGCTTGAGATTGCCGACCATGTCGCGCAGGGCCTGCTCCAGCACAGCCACTTCATCCTTGCCCGTGGGCGCGATGTGTACATCAAGATCGCCAGCGGCCACAGCCCGGGCCTGGCCGGTGATGCTGCCCAGAGGCCGGGTGATGGATGTCACCAGATGGTAGGAAAGGGGAATCACAAGAAGCAGCAGGATGGCCAGAAAGCCGCCGCCATAGGTGGTAAGCGTTTCTGTGAGCAGCGCGTGCATGGTGTTGTGCAGTTTGATTTCGTCCCTGTCCACATTGTCGATGTAGACGCCGGTTCCTATCCAGTACGGCGTGCCCTGGACGTTTTCGGCATAGCCGAGCTTGAACACGTCACCTGCGCCAGGCTTGGGAAAGACAAAATCCACAAAACCCCCGCCCTTGGCCGATGCCTTGCTCAGTTCCGTCACATAGTGCACGCCCTGCTTGTCGGCCGTGCCGGACAGGTCCTTGCCGATGATCTGCTTTTGCGTGGGGTGGGCTACGCAGACGGTGCCCTCATAGACATAAAAATAGCCTGAAGCATCGTCCTCAAAGCGGGATTTTTCCACATAATCGGCAATGACGCGCAACTGCTCCTGCTGGGGCAGCCCCTTTGTCATGGCCGCCAGCCCCAGGGCAGAGGAGTGGGTCACATCCTTGATGCGCGCGCGCTGCGAGGCAAGCAGCTCATTTCTGGCCACAACGGTTCCTTCGCTGATGACGCTGCTGGTCATAAAGAAGGACAGAACAGCCATGGCTATGGTCATGGCTATCATAAGAATTACAAAAAACGTGATGCGCTGTGAAATGTTGATGGCTCTGAGCATGGCGATTCTCCGGGTCGGTCCGGGTGGACTTTCCGCCTGGCAGCCGTGTGAAAACAGCGGGTTCGGTGTTGCTGAGGGGGGCGCGAAAGAAAATCCTGGTCGCGCCGGACATGGGGCGTTATGCCGCAGTTTTGAGACAATCAGGCGTCAGGTCCGCATTGGGACCGTGCCGGAAGGTGGGCTGGGAAAGGGGAGGTAATGGCGCTTGCCTGATAACGGCCGGATGGGCTGTGAGCAAGCAGCGTACAGCGCGGCCGGGCAGGGTAGCCACAGCCACGTGAGCGTGGGATTGAGGTTCTGGTTCATGGCATTACAAAAAAAGAACAGTCCATGCCTGCACGCGTGCAGCACTTCGCCAGCCTACCTGAAAAGCAGACACGGCGACGCATGGCATTCTTTTGAAGCCGCTCGACTCGGCCTCAGAATACATTTAACCGGAAATGTTTACTGTTTTTACTCCTCGTTTCGTATTTCCGCAATAAGAGATGTCAGGGTGCCGGTTTGCAGCCTCAGTTCGCCAACGGCCCGTGAAGCTTCGCTCATGGCCAGAGCCGTCTGCTGCACGGCCTCGTTGACCGTGGAGATGCTGCGGTTGATTTCGTCGCTGGCAACTGACTGCTGCTCGCTGGCTGCGGCAATGGCATTGACCTGATCCGCCGCTCCTTCAACAGTGGTGACAATCTCTCCCAGGGCCTGGCCGGACTGGTTGGCGAATTCCGTGGCCTTGTTCACCTGGGCGGCCGCGGTGCCCATGGCAGCCATGCTTGTGGCCGTGCTCTCCTGGATGGCCCTGATGGCATTGCCCACATCATGCGTTGAAATCATGGTTTTTTCGGCCAGCTTGCGCACCTCGTCGGCCACAACCGCAAAACCGCGCCCGGCGTCTCCGGCCCGTGCCGCCTCGATGGCGGCATTGAGGGCCAGCAGGTTGGTCTGATCCGCAATGTCGGAAATGACGTTCATGATCTTGCTGATGGCCTGGGCCTGGTCATTGAGCTGCCCCATATTTTCCGTGAGTCGCAACGAGACCTCATGCACCTGGCTTATGCTGTGCACGGCCTGTTCCACTATGCTGGCTCCCGCCACGGCCTTTTCGCGCGTATCAAGCGATGCCGCTGACGCCTGGGCGGCGTTGCGAGCCACATTGTGCACGGTGGCGTTCATCTGGTTCATGGCGCTGGCGGCCTCGGCCAGCCGCCGGGCCGAGGCGACCGCCCCCTTGTCGGACTGCTCGATGCGCGCAGAAAGCTGGGTGGAGGCGGCGCTCACGGCCTCGGCAACCCGCTCGAGCTTTTGGGCTGTGGCAAGCATTGCCGCTGTTTTCTTTTTTGCGTTTTCTTCCGAGGCTTCCGCCTTGGTCAGGGCTTCCGCCGCCATGCGCGACTGCTCCACGGCCTTTTCCGATTCACGGCGTGCCCGTTCTATGTGCTTTTGCAGGGCCTTCACCATGGCGACGATGTCGGCGTAGACGCCGCGCCGTGACGTGTCGTTGTCCATACTGTAATCGCCTCCGGCCACCCGCCGGGCGATAAGGGCCAACTGGCTGGGATCCTTGCCAAGTTGCCTGCTGAGGGAACGCGTGAGATTCATACAGATGCCCGCCGCGCAAATGATGGCGATAGCGGCCAGAATCAGGGATGTGGCGCGCGCCTGTTCGCCTATGGCCGAGGCATCGGCCGCGGCCTGCTGGCTGCCGCTGACGTTGCGTTTGACCAGTTCGGCGCAGGCGTCGGCCATTTTGTCGAAAAGGGGACGGTACTTGCTGTCAAAAGTGGATGCCGCCAGGCCGCGCCGACCATTGAGCATGTTTTTGATCATCCCTTCGCGCACTTCGGCGGCCTCGGTAGACATGGCGTCAAGGCGTTCCATGAGTTCCTTGTCCGTGCTGCCAAGACCTGCGGGCAGGGTCTGCATGAGCGTGAGAAATGCGTCGTGGTTTTCCTGCATGATTTGCAGGGACTGCTGGATTCTTGCCTCATACTTGCGGATTTCGTCCGCGTAGTTTTGCGACATGATGGCGGCGAGGTCAGCCCGAACGGCATTGAGCTGGATGTTCATGCCCTGAACGGCGATGACCGCTGGCAGCCACGTGCTGTCGATTTCACGCACCCGTGCGTTCATTGCGTCGAGGTTTTTGAGGCCAACGCCCGAAAGAACAAGAAGTATGGCGATGACAGACAGGAATGACAGCGTAAGTTTGACGCCCAACTTCATTGGCTCTCCTTCACGATGGCCGGTGTACGATGCGTGGGCTCGCGCCCTGCATCTGACAAAAAAAGCCCGACAGACCAGACTGCGGGCTACTTGGCCATTCCGTCATGACACGGAATGTGGGGGGATGCCTTCCGCTGGAGTCCTGTCCTGACTGATTAAGGCCGGACAGGGCGCAGATAGAGAGGGCGGGCATTGTGCCCCGCCTCTGTATACTTAGCTGTGATCAATGTGTTTTTTGTAGCAGCCTCCACAGTATTCCGCAACTGGGGAAACGGCAAAACACCCTAAAAAATTGAGAAAAAGCGCAGGATACTAAAGAAGCCCCATACGGCCTTTGGGGCTTTATGGGGCTGCATGCAATGCTTTTGTGGCGGAGGGGGAGGGATTTGAACCCCCGGAAGGCTCACACCTTCAACGGTTTTCAAGACCGCCGCGATCAACCGCTCTGCCACCCCTCCGCAGGGTGCGCGCGACTAAACACGCTCCAAGAGCTGATATCTATAAGGTATTAACGGAAAAAACACAAATGGATTTCTTACAGCTACAAGGATAGCATTCCAGCAGTAATTTGCGAAAATTCAAAGAATTTTGCTCAGTGGCTTCAAATCGGTTCCACCGGCGTTGAAAACCTCCGAGTCTTCAAAACTGTTATGGGCGAGCATCTATATTAAATGTTTGGATAAAGTTTGTATGTGGCAATAGTTATTTAATAAAAATCCATTTGAAAGCCGCTGAACGTGTGAACCTTTCGGGGCAGCCCCCTGGTGCTATTTTTCTTTCTCATCTTTTCTTTGTCAAATCTGCAATTGCAGCTTGTAGGACATGCCACGATATTCGTGCGGTATGCTTATCAGGATTGAATTTTTGCGTTGCCTGGGCGCGGGGATGAATATAGTTTCGAAAATCCCGCAAGCTATGCCCATGTTTTTTAATATCAAGACCAATGAAGCCTAACTCATGAGACGCATCAATAAGCGAAGCAAGATTCCATTCTTGGAATGGCAAAACACAGTTTTCCTTTTTTGGGGCTGACTTCGCGGAATTAAATTGCTTAGGATTTGCACATGCAATATCAAGAAGTAGCCCCTCTAAGGTACTACCGCACAAGAAGATAGTCGCTAGTGGAGCAATATGGATTGACTTTTGTATTTCTTGAATTCGTTGTTCAATAACATCTAACAAGCAAGGGTCTTGAATGATATTACGTAACCCTATTTGGGGGAACGTCTTTTCCAAAAAATTATCTTCTGATGAACTTTCAGCAGTTGAAGTAGATTTTTCAAGTAAGCGATTAATTATTTTTTCAACTTTTATTTTATCTTCTGAATGTACAGTGTCAATTGTACATGCATATTCAAGCAGAGCGTGAAGGATTCGTCCAACTAAAAAATCAGGCTCTATTTCCCAGAAAGCTCTGAGACGTTTCATCTTTGATTGGCCATTAAATTTATATTTGGGGTCATCAATGTTTACACGGTGCTCACGAAAAAAAGCTGAATATGTGTTGTCCGTGAAGTCAAGTACATAGCCACCGCGGTTAAATATTTTTTCAACTATAGATTTTTCATGCATTTTTAGTGTAGACATTTTGTTCTTCGACTCCTCCGCAAATTGCTTTTTTCTCGTCTACGGATTCCCACCATGCCGCCTCCTACAAAACATTTATTGCGTTGAAACGGAATTCAAAAAAGCTATCAAGAGAAGCCCCTGCGCCTACCGGATCTGCCCATTCAAAATCACCGAGATTCCACTCTGGAGCTGGTTGCTTCACGCGCAAGGAGGGCGGCAGGATATTACATATTTCGCCGTACAAATCCTGTGCCTTGTTAAGTAATAAAAGTCTTGTTTCTGAATTGAAATCGGTCAGTTTAAGTAGGTTGGTTGGCATGTAGGCTGTATTTGAAGCAGAACTGTACAGTCCGTAAAGCTTTTCCGGTGCCTCGCCGATTATTTCAAACTCCTCATCTCTCCTATTTTTATAGTCTTTATGGTCTGCAAGATGGGCGAGGGAGTATCCCTCTGGCCCAAAGTTTTGAAAAACTTTGCCTCGAAAAAGGAATGACCAAAGATGCTTGGGGAAAGAATTGTCATCCAGGCGCAGGGCATCTGAAACCTGAAAATTATCTTGCGCTATTTGCTTGCGATAATAGGCGATCTCTTTGCTGCCTGTGTAGCGACGGATGCCGGGAAAGGCGCAACTTGATTTTTCCCAAAGGTAAAAATCTGGGTCAATACCACGGCTGATAAGTTTTTTGCGCCAAGCAAACCGATTTTTTTCATTGTTTTCAACAATTGCGCCTACAATATCTGGATGTAAAAAACGGACGTAGGGCGTGACCATCTTGACCATTTTTAAGGCCGTATCCGATGAGGGGATTTCCCATATGGGCCAATCACCAGTAGCTTTCTTGCGCGTTTGTGGCTGTGGGGGCATGACAAGCTCTGCAAGTGGCTGCACGGATTCGGTGCCCAAGAATTCTTGATATAAGCGAATTGCGGAACGGAGCGTTGCCGTCCCGTTGTATATGTCGCCGTCTATGGGAATGACATGCCGGGGAGGATGACTTTGGTGTTGATCTTCTTTGCTGTAGGAGAGCTTGCCCAAAAGAGCGGAAAACTGGTCTCGCTTGAACAAGGCGTCAAGAGGGCCTTCATGCTTTTCCACTGTCATGCAGTTTGACACTCTGCTTCCGGCTGTGGATGCTTTGTACCCTTTTACCTGACAAAGCCAGACTCGAAATTCTTCCTGCCGCATATTTGCTCCTTGCTTTACATTCACTGGAGCAAATTTGGAATAAAAGTCAACTCAGCATGGAGAAACGTCCAATTAGCACGTGAGAATTTAAGCTGATTGGGCTGTTTTTAATGAATTTGTTTTTTACGTTCTTGGTGCTTCTTTTGTGACTCCCCGCTTTTCAAGATCGCCGCGATCAACCGCTTTGCTTCTTTTCGCAGGGCCTCACGCAAAGGCGGCGCGGATTGTCCCGCTGTTGTAAACAGGCAGGTGCTTGGGGTTGCGACTCTGACGGCCCCACGAAAAACAACGACGCGCTCTCCCCGGAGGGTGAGCGCGCCGCAAAAACTAAATTACGTCAAATTTATTTGATGGCGTCTTTCAGTCCCTTACCGGGCGTGAATTTGGCAACCTTGCTGGCCGGAATGGTGATTTCCTTGCCGGTGCGGGGGTTGCGACCCTTGCGGGCGGCACGTTCCACAACTTTGAAGCTGCCGAAGCCGGTAAAGGTCACGGATTCGCCAGAGGCCAGGGCTTCACGCAGGGAGGCCACTACAGCGTCAAGGGCTTCTTCGGCTTTAGCCTTGGTGGGAAGGCCGGCTTTGGCATGGATTTTTTCAACAAGCTCAGCTTTAGTCATGATGCTTCTCCATAAAGGATTTCGGTTTGTTCCCTGATTGATGCCTTACTGGGCCATACGCAAAGGTATGTCCATAAGGCGTTGGCCCGACGGGCCGATCTCGCATGGGATTGCTACGGATATGCCAACCCGGCATAGCCGCGCCATGGGGGATTCTGAACATTGACGTTTATTGCGCCGTCAGACTGTTGTCTCATTACGTTAGCGCTGTTTTTCTGTCAACGAAAAAGCGTGAAATGCGCGCCGTTCAAGCTTTTTGGCTCACGGTACCAAAAAAAAACCGATTTGGCGAGGCTGCTCGTCCGCGTATGATTACTGATAGTCTAATGAAATATTTGAAAATAAGAATTCCAATCTATAAATCTATCAGGGTTACTTCGCCCTCTGTCATTTCTCGGCCAAGAAACAAGCTGCCAGTGCGGATAAACCGGGACACATGGTCTGTGGTCAGAAAATGGCTTTCACCCTGGCGCTTGTCAGTGGCGTCGCTGGCGAAAGCTGGCCTGTCCGGATGCAACAGATGCAGCTTGCCAAGCTCTTGCGCCACAAATTCCGCTGTGGTGGCGGCGGAGTCCACAATGTGCACGTCCGGCCCCACGACCTGACGCAATGCGTCCTGAAGCAGGGGGTAGTGCGTGCAGCCGAGCACCAGGGTGTCGGGCAGAAGCGCGGCGTCATTGGCGGTTGTATTCTCCGGCGCATCAAAAAGCCCTTCAAGGTAGCGGCGGATGATGCCTTCCACCAGGGGGCCGTTCATCCAGCCCTCTTCAGCCAGCGAGACAAAAAGATTGCATGCGCGCGTCAGCACCACGGCATCGGGCCGGATGCGCGCAATGGCCTGCTGGTAAGCGCCGCCGTTGATGGTGGCCTCTGTGGCCAGCACCACGATGCGTCCGTTGCGGCTGGCCTCTGCCGCTGCCTGTGATCCTGGTTCCACCACGCCCAGAACGGGCAGAGGGGCAAAATGCTCGCGCAGGGCGGGCAGGGCAGCGGCTGTAGCCGTGTTGCAGGCGACCACCAGCATTTTTACGCCCATGTCCACCAGCTTTTGCGCGGCGCTGAGCGTATAGCGGATGATGGTTTCGCGGCCTTTTGTGCCGTAGGGCAACCGGGCCGTATCGCCAAGATAGAGCAGATCTTCGCCGGGCAAGCGCCTGGCCAGAGCCTTGAAAACGGTAAGGCCGCCCATGCCGGAATCGAAAAGTCCAATGGGCAGCCGGGAATTCGAATTCATGCCGTATCCTTTGAATGGGCCGCCCCAGACAAAGGCAGGCGACCGTTAGAAACCTTGGCCCAAATACCGTATGGCTGTAAAGAGCAAAATGGCCGCCAGAAGGCACTTCAGCAAAGTGGCGGGCATGTATTTCTGGCAGCATGCGCCAAGATACATGCCGCACATGCCGCCCAGCCCCACCAGCAGACCCATGCGCCAGTCGGGCGCGACGGCCATGTCCGGATAAAAGGGGGCCAGCAAAAAGTAAAAGCTCACCCCTGCCACTGATGTAAGAAAGGTGGCAAAAAGTGTTGCTCCGGCCACGGCATAAACCGGAAGCGCAAAAAAGGAAACCAGAAAAGGAGCCATGATGGCGCCGCCGCCTATGCCGTAGATTCCGCCCACAAGGCCGACAGCAAGGCTGAGCAGGGCCAGTTTGCGGGTAGAGACGCTGTGTTTTTTTTCCTGAAAAACAAAAACAAGAGTACGGGTGTTCCACTCCAGTACGGAACAGCAGTCAGCAGCCGATGGACGACCTGCGGCGCGTAATGCTGCCGATCCGCCTGCCCGCATGTTTTCTGTCTTGTTGCGCCGGGTCTTCCAGGTGGTAAGGGCCATGCGCCCGCCGACATACAGCAGTACCAGCCCTGCAAATATCTTGAATTTTGCCGGATCCGGCAACCAGTTGATGCGGATGAGCGCCCCGATAAAAACCCCCGGCAGGGTTCCGGCGGCCACGGTGAGGGTCAATGGCCAGACAAGCCTGCCCTCACGCCAGTAGCGCCAGACGCCGGGCGGACAGGCCAGCACGTTGAAAAACTGGTTGGTGGCGCTGACGCTGGGGTTCACATACCCAAGCACGCTCATATGAAAAGGGAGCAAAAGAAACGCGCCCGAGATGCCGCCCATGGACGTAAAAAAAGAGATGCCCAGGGCCACGCCAAAGGGCAGCAGCGGACTGCACTCAATGCCCGCAGTGGGAAAATACATGGCGACTCCCGGGTTTTGTCAAAATAAAAATATAAAAAGTTTTAAAGAACAGTGTAATAGCCATAGTGTTCTTCACGGTTTTTATAATAAGCGTGATTTTAATTCTTGTCACTAGGGCAGGTGGGCGTAATGAAAGTTTTGGGGGGAGGGGGCGTGGGGGAGGAGACCCTTTTGCAAAAGGGTTCCTCCCCCACAAAGCAGTGCAACGCGATCTCCGCCGCCAGGGTCGGCGGCGGCGCGTTGCCTGTCGTCCTGCAAAAATGTATGCTTGCGCCTTCTTCGCGCACAAGGCAGTCGGGGCTTTGGCCTGGGCTGCGCAACACAGTAAGGAAGCACCATGCTGGCCATTCTGGATTACAAGGCGGGCAATCAGACGAGCGTGCGCCGCGCTCTGGAACATCTCGGCATACCCTGCGCCATAACTGCGGACCCCGCAACGCTTGAAAGCGCCGGGGGGGTTATCTTTCCTGGCGTGGGGGCTGCGGGGCAGGCCATGGGCGCGCTGGCGGAATCCGGCATGGACGAAGCCCTGCGGCAGGTTGTGCGCAGGGGCCAGCCCCTGCTCGGCATATGCCTTGGCTGTCAGATATTGCTGCAACGCAGTGAAGAGAACGACACCACAACCCTTGGCATCGTGCCCGGCATCTGCCGCCGCTTTGAAGACGGGATGCTGCAGGAGGACGGCACCCCTGCGCCCGTGCCCCACATGGGCTGGAACAGTCTTGAGGCCGTAGCGCCCTGCGCTCTGCTTGAAGGCATAGAGCCCATGGCGGAATATTACTTTGTGCACAGCTATTATGTGGAACCCGATCCTTCGCTTGTGCTGGCTACCACCACCTACGGGCGCACCTTTTGCTCGCTTTACGGGCGCGAGGGACTCTGGGCCGCCCAGTTTCACCCGGAAAAAAGCGGACGGCCCGGCCTGAATCTGCTGCGCAATTATCACAAATACTGCCAGAATTCGCGGGAGGCGCGTCATGCTCAGTAAGCGGGTCATTCCCTGTCTGGACGTGCGTAATGGCCGTCTGACCAAGGGCGTCAAGTTTGTGGGCAACGAAGACATCGGCGATCCTGTGGAAAGCGCGCGTCGGTATTATGAAGAAGGCGCGGACGAAATCGTTTTTTACGACATCACGGCTTCGGCCGAGGCGCGGGGCATTTTTCTGGATGTGGTGGAGCGCGTCGCGGAACAGATTTTCATTCCCTTTGCCGTGGGTGGCGGTATTTCCAGCGTGGCCGACATGCGCGCCGTGCTGCTGGCCGGGGCGGAAAAGGTCTCCATAAATTCGGCAGCGGTCAAGGATCCCCGCCTCATCAGTCAGGGGGCCGACGCCTTTGGCTCGCAGGCCATAACGGTGGGCATGGATGTGCTGGCCGTGCCCGTGAGCGCCGAGATTCCGTCCGGCTATGAAATTGTCATCCACGGCGGGCGCAAGCGCATGGGGCTGGACGCCATTGCCTGGGCGTGCCGCTGTCAGGAACTGGGCGCTGGCGAACTGTGCGTCAATTCCATTGACGCGGACGGCACCAAGGACGGCTATGAACTCAAACTGACCCGCGCCATTGTGGATGCCGTGTCTCTGCCCGTCATAGCCTCGGGCGGGGCGGGCGAACCGCGCCACATGCTGGAAGCCGTGACCACGGGCGGGGCTTCGGCGGCCCTCATTGCCTCCATTGTACACTATGGGCAGTACAGCATCCGCGAGTGCAAGGAATACATGGCCGCGCACGGGGCCAAGATGCGCCTGACCTGGTAAGGGCGGGCAGCGGGAACGGGTTTTTGGACGGGGGCCTGTGCGGCCCCCTCGACGCATGTATGGCGTTTTTGATCTGCATGCCGCCTGTTTTCCCCCCCCTCCCCCTCCAGAAGCGCCGGAGCAGTGTCGGAGAAGTGCCAGAGAAGAGCCAGAGGAGCGCCACTACCATATGACCCACAAGCACCACGCCACAAACGCCCCTGGCGGGGCAGCCGTCAGCACGGTGAAAAACGCCCCGGCAACCGGGCTCACGGACGCGGCCCAGGTTCTGCCCCAGGTTCTGGCGCGGCGGCTGCGGGCCATGCCGCCACTGGTGGTGGCCTTTTCCGGCGGCATTGACAGCCGCTTTCTCAGTCACGCGGCCTTGCTGAGCGGTTGCGACGTGCTGGCCGTGCATGTGCGCGGCCCGCATATTCCGGCTGGCGAAAGCGCCCATGCGCTCGCCTGGGCCAGGAGGCGCGGCCTGCCCCTGCTTGTGGTGGATTTCGACCCCCTGTCCCTGCCCGAAGTGGCCACCAACAGCCACCAGCGCTGCTACGCCTGTAAAATTGGCCTGCTGTCGGCCATCGGAAAGGCTTTGGCGCAGGCCGGTCAGCAGGGGCGCGTTCTTTGTGACGGCAGCAACGCCGACGACCTCGTGGCGTATCGGCCCGGTCTGCGCGCCTTGCAGGAGGCGGACGTAATGTCGCCCCTTGCGGAATCGGGCATGGACAAGGCCGCCATCCGCGCGGCGGCGCGGGCCACAGGGCTGGATGATCCCGAGCAGCGTGCGCGGCCCTGCCTGCTTACCCGGCTGGCCTACGGTCTTGCACCGGATGCGGACGTGCTGGCGCGACTGGCCGCTGCCGAAGAAGCGCTGTCAGGGCTGGCAGATCTGGAAGCGCCGCGTTTTTCTGAAAAGGCCCCCACCGCCGCGGCATGCTCGACATGCGCGCCAGGTGCGGCACATGGAGAAAGCGTCGCGGGCCACGGGGCTGACGCTGAAAAAACTGTTTCGCCCTTGGGCGATCTGCGCCTGCGGCTTACGCCAGCCCCTGTGCTTCAGGTGGAAGCGCTGCCCCCGGAGCTTGCGGGCCGGGTGCAGGAGATTCTTGTCCAGCACGGATTTACGGGCTGTGAACTGTGTGTGGGGCAGAGCATCAGCGGGTATTTTGACCGGGAGGCCCTTTCTTTGGAATGAGCGCCAGCCACCATTGCTTTTGGCCGTGTCAGGCGTGGCGCGGGCCATAAGGCGGTGCGCGGCCTGTTTTTTTTCTGTCCCGCCGCGTTGCCCGAAAGGGAAAAATTTGGCGTCTCCTTGTGCAAAAGCGCGCCCGCCGCGCATTCCGGCCATATGGGGCTGGACTTTGCAAAAGAAAGGGCCTATGAATACCGACTTATATCAATGGGGCTCACCCCGGAGGGAAACATGGCTCACAAAAAGATCGAACGTAAGAAAGAACTGGCCCGTCGCCGTCATCGTCGCGCTCAGCGCCTGAAGCAGCGCGTGCGTGAAGCCAAGGCTGCTGCCTAGGCTCAGGTTTTTGATGAGGCCCGCAGGGCCGTGTCGCTTGGAGCATTTTCGTGGTGAATCTGCTCTGGCGGCCGCGTGAGCAGGCGCTCGCCGTGAAGGCGCGGGCGCGGTTCATCCGCGCTGGCAAGCGTCAGAACTGGCGTGTCGTACCCTTTGGGAATGCAGGTTCTCAAGGGTGCTCTGCCCAAGAGGGGGCTGCATCGGCAGCAGCCCTCTTGTGTCATGTGCAAGTTTGAGCAGGTTGCGCGCGTGAATTGCGCATGCATTTCCGGTCGCCGGAGGGGGCTTGTACTCCCCGACGTGGCGGGCCTGGGCATTTGACGGGCGGCACAGGCGCAAGCCTGTGGCGCGCGGTCGTAACAAAAACAGTGTTTAGCCGTCTTTTAGCGTAATCATGCCTATTTACGAATATCAATGTCCCCAGTGTCAGCACCGCTTTGAGGAATGGGTAAAAAGCCCCTCCGCCCAGGGCGAGGAGCCTTGCCCCAAATGTGGCACGGCCTCGCCGCGCATCATGTCGCAGACCTCTTTTGTCCTCAAGGGCGGCGGCTGGTATGTTGACGATTATGGCTACCGCAAGGGCATAAAGGACGAAGGCGCACCTTCTGCGTCTTCCACCTCATCTGAAGGGTCTTCGCCGTCCGGCGCGGGGGAGGCTTCATCTGCGCCGGCAGGCGGCGGCGAGAAGACCGGCGGCAGCGCCGCGTCCTCCCCGTCAAATGCGCCTGCTGCCGCTCCTGTACCCACGCCAGCCCCCACGCCAGCCCCTACAACCGTGGCCCCCAAGGCCAGCGCCGCCAAACCGGCTCCATGAGGCAGTCATGATCGAACGCTACTCCCGCCCCGAAATGAGCAATATCTGGACGCTGCAGAACCGCTATCAGGCCTGGCTTGACGTTGAAGTGGCCGTGTGCCGGGCCTGGAGCGAAATGGGCCGCATCCCGGCCGAGGCCGTGGAAAACATCAGCGCCAAGGCGTCCATCGACGTTGACCGCATTCTTGAAATTGAAGAAGTGACCCGGCACGACGTCATTGCCTTTCTGACCTCCCTTGAGGAAAAGGTGGGGCCAGACGCCCGGTACATCCATCTTGGCTGCACTTCGTCCGATATTGTGGATACGGCCAATGCCCTTTTGCTGGTGCAGGCGGGCGAGCTTATCCTCAAGGACATACGCGCGCTTTTGCAAAGCATTGAAACCCTGGCCCGCCGTCACAAGGGGCAGCTGTGCATGGGGCGCACCCACGGCATCCATGCCGAGCCCACCAGCTTCGGCCTCAAGATGGCCGGGTTTTACGCCGAATTTTCACGCCATCTGGAGCGGGTGCAGGCCGGGCTCGAAAGCGTGCGCGTCGGCAAAATCTCCGGCGCGGTGGGCACCTACGCCTTTCTGTCGCCCGAACTGGAGCAGCGCGCCCTGATCCATCTGGGCCTTGGGGTTGACCCGCACTCCACCCAGATCATCCAGCGCGACCGCTACGCGCACTTCTTTACCTCGCTGGCCATTCTTGGCGGCGGCATTGAGCGCCTTTGCGTTGAACTGCGCCATTTGCAGCGCACCGAAGTGCTGGAAGTGGAAGAGGGCTTTGCCAAGGGGCAAAAAGGCTCTTCGGCCATGCCACACAAAAAGAATCCCATTTCCGCCGAGAACATGACCGGGCTTTCAAGGCTGTTGCGCTCCAACGCCCTGGCCTCCCTCGAAAACCAGGCCCTCTGGCATGAGCGCGACATCAGCCACTCTTCGGTGGAGCGCGTGATCATGCCCGATTCCACCATCCTGGCGGACTATATTCTCACCCGCCTTACCCGCCTTCTGGACGGGCTGGTGGTCAAGCCCGAGCGCATGCTCGAAAATATGGATCGTTCTTTTGGCCTGTATTTTTCGCAGCGTGTGCTCACGGCCCTTATCGCCACCGGCATGCCGCGCCAGCAGGCCTATGAGGCCGTGCAGCGTCTTGCCATGCAAAGCTGGGAAACCCGCGTGGCCTTTCCCGAACTTGTGCGGGCCGACGCAGACATGCGCACCCGCCTCGGCGAGGCCGCACTTGATGAGCTTTTTGATCCCTCCTACTATCTGCAGCACGAGGACGAAATTTTCGCCCGTGTGTTCAACAGCAAACCCGTATTGAGCTAGTCGAGGTCATGATGCGCGCCGGTCAAGAACAGATGATGGAACTCAAGCGCCGTCTGGCGCGGCTGCTGGTGGAAAAATCTTATCGCGAAGGCGATTTTGTGCTGGCTTCGGGCCGCCGAAGCGACTATTATTTTGACTGTCGTGTCACGGCATTGCATGCCGAAGGCTCCTGGCTTATCGGCAGCCTGTTCAACGACATGCTCAAAGGCCTTGATATCAAGGGCGTGGGCGGCATGACCCTTGGGGCGGACCCGCTGGTTTCCGCCACAACAGTCATTTCACACGAACAGGGCCGGCCTCTGCATGGACTCTTGGTGCGCAAGGAGGCCAAAGGCCACGGCACCGGACAGTATGTTGAGGGACTTGGTAATTTTAACGCTGGCGACCATGTCGCCATGCTTGAAGATGTGGTCACCACGGGCGGTTCGCTGCTCAACGCCTGCCACAGGGTAACCGACGCGGGGCTGAATATCGTCGCCGTGTGCACAATCCTGGACAGGGAAGAAGGTGGCCGCGAAAAGCTCCGTGAGGCGGGATATGAACTGCTTGCCCTCTTCACCCGCGCCGAACTGGTGGCCCTTGCTCGCTGAGCCTGCCAGCCCTGTGGGCTGGGGCGCGGTCAGACGGACTGCGTTCCGGCATTTGCGCATAGTTTCTGTTTTTGCCATGCGCGGGCTTATGGGCTTCATGACGGCGCTTTTGTGCGCCCTGGCCCCACTTTCCGCATACTCTGCGGAATGGCAGCCCTCGTTGTACAACGAGGGCCTGCCGTCGCATCTGGTGGCTGTGGACAAGAACCGCCAGACCTTCATGTTTTTCGAAAAAAAAAGCCCCTTCAAACTCCGCTACACTTACCCCTGCACCACTGGCCAGCTGCCCGGCGACAAGCAGTCCCTCAATGACCTGCGCACCCCGGAAGGCATCTATTTTGTCGAATACAAGATTGCCAGCGGTCTGGACTTCAAGGAATACGGCGGCATAGCCTATACGCTCAACTATCCCAATCCCGTGGACAAGCTGCGCGGCAAAACCGGGCACGGCATCTGGATTCACAGCAAGGGGCTGGGCATCGAACCCCTTTCCACGCGCGGCTGCGTCGCCATCGGCCTCAAGGAAATTGACGAGGTGGGGCCGAACCTTGTGCCGGGAACGGCAGTGGTGCTGGCTGAAAAGCTGGACGAAACCACCATGCTGCAGTCCGACAGCGGCACTGCCCGTGAACTGCGCCGCCTCATGCAGGCCTGGAGCAACGCCTGGGCCGCGCGCTCGGATAAAATGTTCGAGTTCTATGACGCCGAGTCCTATACCAAGGCCATGTCCGAAAGTTTTGCCGCTTTCAGGCTCAACAAGGAACGGCTGTTCAAAATCCTCAGTTTTGTCAAGATTTACAACCGCAAGATACATGTGCTCGAAGGGCCGGGGTACTGGGTTACCTGGTCAGAGCAGCTCTATGCTGCGTCCAACCTTTCCTCCGAGGGCATCCGCCGCCTGTACTGGCAGCGCGGCAAGGACAAGAAATTCCGTATCGTCGGCATGGAGTGGGCCCCGCGCGATCTCGGCATGCGCGCCGCGTACCAGCGTGGGCAGCTTGTGGCCGAGGCTCCCTTGCAGGTGGTCTCGGATGCTGACTCCGAAGCGCCACAGCCGCCGCGCCTTGATATGCCCGAAGCCGCCAGCGACATGACGGCCGAGGCCGCCACCCAGGCCGTCGCCGATAACGGCAAAGTGCACGACAAGGCCGCGCCGGAAAAAACCGCGTCGGACACGCCAGCCTCCGAGGCCGTCCCCGGCAAATCTGTGGCTTTGAGCGATCCCCTTGTGCCGCGCCGTTCGACAACGCCGCCTCCTGCGGAAGTCAACTGGGGCGCACGCCCCGCCATGGAAGATTCCGCCAGATTGGCGGCTGAACAGCGCGCAGCCGAAGAACTGGCGCAGCGCCAGCAGGCTGAACAAGAACGGCTCGCGCAACAGGCCGCCGAGGCCCGCGCAGCCGCAGAAAAGGCCGCTGCTGAAAAACTTGCGGCTGAAAAATTCGCGGCTGACAAGCTCGCCGCCGAAAAACTTGCCGCCGAAAAAGCTGCTGCTGAAAAAGCCGCCCAGGAGGCGCAGGCCAAACTGCTTGCGCAACAGCAGGCCGCGGAAAAACTCGCTGCCGAAAAACTTGCGGCTGACAAGCTCGCGGCTGAAAAACAGGCAGCCGAACAGCTTGCAGCAGAACAGCAGGCTGCCGAAAAGCTGGCCGCTGAAAAACGTGCCGCCGAAAAGCTGGTCGCAACCCAGGAGCCTGCGCCCCAGGCCCTTGCCGCGCAGGATACAGGCCTGACGCCGCAGGTACAGGCGCAATTGCAGCAGGCAGTCAGCGGATGGGGCGCGGCCCTGGCCTCGCGTTCGCCCGCGCTCGCCGATTTTTATGACCATGCCCGTTACAACCGCGAACCCGGTACGCCCCGTGGCCTGTCGTACAACAGCACCTGGCGCGAGCTTGAGAAGCACCTTGGCGCGCCCTGGCTGCGCTATATCAGCCGCAAGCCCGTTTTCGAGGCGCACGGCAACCTTGTCACCAGCCGGTGCGAAGAACTTATTGCCAGCCCCGGCGGCATCAGCGAAGGCATCCGCACGCTCTGGTGGCGCAGGGGCAATGACGGCGACCTGCGCATCGTGGCCGCACAGTTCAAACCGCAGGACCTGGGCCTGGCTGCCGACTATCTTGACCAGGTCGGCGGCGCAGTGAGCGAAACCCTTGAGGGCTGGCGCAAAGCCTGGGAAGTGGGCAATCTGGACGATTATATGGCCTATTACGCCAGCAACGCCGTGCAGCAGGGCCGCTGGGGGGCCAAGAACATCCGCAACCAGAAAGAAGGACTGTGGGGGCGGGTCAAGCCCACTCAGGTGCAGCTTTCGGGCCTGCGGCTCGTTGTGGACAAGCAGGGCATCCGCGCCGACATGAGCCAGACCTATGCCGACAGTTCCGGGCACAGCGACCGGGGAACCAAGACATTGCTGCTCCAGTATGACGGCAAGCAGTGGCTCATTGTCCGTGAAGACTGGGCGCCCATGCCCGCCGCCACCGGCAACCCCACTGACATGGCGCAGGCCAGGGGAGCAGAGGAAAGCAGACCTTGAAGTACAAGGAAAGTCTCTCCATCATTTTTATGAGGGATAACGGCCCCCGGCGCAGTTTTCGCGTACGGCGGGGCCTTTTTTACACTGTTTTGTG